>Ga0183095_10163_pt2 | contig 143765 bp, 139 predicted proteins | sample BioMet4_FD_130346 | JGI IMG/M metagenome (GOLD analysis project Ga0183095, IMG submission 130346) | Microbial communities from bioreactor (seeded with sewage sludge) at LBNL, California, USA - Biofuel metagenome 4 (v2) (version 3) | ecosystem: Engineered > Bioreactor > Anaerobic > Unclassified ...
GTTGCGGTCTTGGTTTCGATGTGTTGTTTGGTGTGTCACCGACGGTGGGCGCGGTCGTAAGCGCGGTTGTTGCCATAGGAATTTTTTTAAGCAAAGAGGCTGGTCGGGCGATGGATCGTTTTACGCAGGTGGCGGGCGTCTGCATTATTTTGCTTACGCTGTACGTGGCCGTCATTTCGGCTCCGCCGGTCGGAGAAGCTGTAGTGAAGAGCTTTGCGCCGGATAAAATAGATATCATGTCGATTGTCACGTTGGTTGGCGGAACCGTTGGCGGCTATATCACTTTTGCCGGCGGGCATCGGCTGATTGATGCGGGCATCACCGGCAAGGAAGCTTTGCCAGAGGTTACGCGCAGTTCGGTTACCGGCGTTGTCATTACCGGCGCTATGCGCATTATTCTGTTTTTGGCTGCTTTAGGCGTTGTCGCGCATGGATTGGCGCTGGATCCGGCGAATCCGCCGGCATCGGTGTTCCGTCTTTCCGTGGGGGAAATCGGTTATAAGATTTTTGGACTGGTCATGTGGGCGGCTGCGATTACTTCGGTTATCGGCGCGGCGTATACCTCAGTTTCGTTTATCCGCACGTTTAATAAAAAATTGGATGAGCATTATCGGCTGGCCATCATTGCGTTTATTATTTTTTCCACCGGTGTGTTTGTTTTCATCGGGCAGCCGGTTAAAATCCTGATTCTGGTCGGGGCGTTGAATGGGCTTATTCTTCCGGTTACGCTGGGCGTGCTTTTGTTGGCGGCATACAATAAAAAAGTAGTCGGCGATTATCACCATCCGTTGTGGATGACGATATTCGGCTGGGTTGTTTTTGGGCTGATGTTTTATATGAGCGGGTATACGATGATTAATAATTTGCCGAAGTTATTTGCTTGATAGAATTTTTCAAATGGGGAGGGGTTCTTTATGACAAAAGATCGGGATATGGCGTCGTTGACGCCTTCGGAAGCGCGGGCGATGTTCCGCCATAATGAATGGGTGAAACCAACTGCCGGTATTGCAGCCGGTTATACGCAGGCGAATCTGGCAATTCTTAAAAAGGAGCTGGCGTTTGATTTTCTGCTGTTTTGCCAGCGCAATCCTAAACCTTGCCCGGTGCTGGATGTGACGGAGCCCGGTTCTCCGGCGCCGCGGCTCATTGCCCCGTCGGCGGACATCCGCACGGATATCCCCAAATACCGGGTTTATCGTTATGGCGAACTCACCGATGAAGTCACGGATATCAAATCCTATTGGGAGGATGATATGGTGGCCTTTCTGCTGGGTTGCAGTTTTACTTTTGAACTGCCGCTGATGAAGAATGGGATTCCGGTGCGCCATATTGAGGAGCACTGCAATGTGCCGATGTTCAAGACAAATATTGCCTGCGTGCCGGCAGGAAAGTTTGCCGGACCGATGGTGGTGAGCATGCGGCCGATTCCCGAGAAGGATATTGTGCGGGCGGTTCAGGTAACCTCGCGGTTTCCTGCGGTACATGGCGCGCCGGTGCAGATCGGCAATCCGGCGGCGCTGGGGATCCGGGATGTCATGAAACCGGATTTCGGCGACGCGGTGACGATCAAACCCGGCGAGGTTCCCGTATTCTGGGCCTGCGGGGTGACGCCGCAGGCGGTGGCTATGGAGGTCAAACCAGCGATCATGATTACGCATGCGCCGGGGCATATGTTTATTACCGATATGAAAGAAGAAAAATTTGGGGTTTTGTGAGCCTGGGGATGAGGTGGAAGGATTGACCAATCATAAAAATCAAGCGCTGGCGGCCAGGGTGCTGCCACTGGGAGAGGCGGCGGCGCTGGTTTCTTTCGGTACGAAGATCAGTCCGGCTGTGCACCGGGCGGTGCGCGCTTTTGCCGCCGGGCTGAGTCAGCACCCGTTCCGGGGCATGACGGAGTATGTCGAGGCCTATACGAGTGTAACCGTGTTTTACGATCCGATGACGCTTTGCGGCGAGAAACTGCTGAATCCGGCGCCGGATGTGCCATACTCGTTTCAGGTAGCCGAACTTTATATTGGCAAGCTGTTGCAGGGGAGTGAACTCACAACTGAGATGATGCCGCGGCATGTTCGTATTCCGGTTTGCTACGGCGGGAAATACGGACCGGATCTCGCAGCGGTGGCCCAGTATCATAAAATGAGTGAAAAAGAGGTGGTCGCGGCTCATACGGGCGGCGACTATCTTGTGTATATGATTGGCTTTGCGCCCGGTTTTCCCTATGTCGGCGGCTTGCCGCCGCGCCTGGCGACACCGCGCCGCAAATCTCCGCGTCTCGTGATCCCGAAAGGATCGGTGGGCATAGCCGGGATGCAGACGGGCGTTTATCCGATTGAGACGCCGGGCGGGTGGCAGCTTATCGGCCGCACGCCGCTGGAGCTTTTCCGTCCGGATAATGGGGAGAATCCCAGCCTGCTGCAGGCGGGAGACCGTCTGGAGTTTTATGCCATCAGCGAGCAGGAGTACATGGACTATATGGCAGAGGGGAGCGTGCCGGTACAATGAAGATTGAGGTAATGGACGGCGGGCTGCTGACAATGCTGCAGGATATGGGACGCATTGGCTATCAAAAGTTTGGCGTGCTGGCAAACGGGGCTATGGATACGTTTTCTCTGCGGCTGGCCAATTTACTGACCGGTAATGCTTTGGGCGAGGCGGCGTTGGAAATGCCGCTGCGCGGTCCGGTTCTGCGGCTGCAGGCCGGCACGGTGTTTGCAATCACCGGAGCGGATATGATGCCGACGATCGACGGAGCGCCGGTGCCAATGTTTCGTCCGGTCTGCATGGCGCGGGATGCGGAGCTGCGCTTTGGCGGCTGCCGTCGGGGTTGCCGCAGTTATATGGCGGTGGCGGGCGGTTTTGACGTGCCGTTGGTCATGGGCAGCAAGAGCACCTATCTGCGGGCTGGGCTTGGCGGCTGGCAGGGCCGGGCGCTGCGGGCCGGCGATATGCTGCCGGCGGGAACTATGAGCGGCGCGGCGCGGGATTTTGCCCGGCGTATGCAGTCGCGGGCCGGCGAAGCGGCCTTTATGACCGTGCCTTGGTTTGTTCGCGGCGGCATCGTGCTCGATACGGCGCCGTTGCGGGTTACCAGAGGGCTGCAGTATGATTGGTTTACGACGGAAAGCTGTGAGGCGTTTTGCCGGGAACCGTTCCAGATCACGATGCAGTCCGATCGCATGGGGTACCGGTTGCTTGGGCCGCATCTGGAATTGAAAAAGCCGCGGGAAATGGTGTCGGAACCGGTGGCATTCGGTACGGTTCAGGTGGCGGACGGCAATCCGATTTTATTGTTGGCCGACCGACAGACGACCGGCGGCTATCCGAAGATTTTTCAGCTGGCGCTGGCTGATCTGCCGCGGGTCGGACAGTGTCCGGTCGGTCATAAAATCCGGTTTGAACTCATATCGCTGTGCGCGGCAGAAGATATTTACCGCCGGCAGCAGGAATATATCAATGAACTCGCTGTTTCCATCCGTTTGAAACTGTGCGAGGGATGAGAGGGAGATTATGTTGAATATAAAAGAAATCAAGGAACTCATCACGATCGTGGAAAAGTCTGAGCTGACAGTGTTTGAGCTGACGCAGGGGGATGTCCGGCTGGTGCTGAAAAAGGGCGGGGCAGTGCCGGCAGCCGCAGCGCCGGTTCGGACAGAATCCGCTGCGGTCATGCCGGCAGCGGCACCGGCGGCTTCGGCTCCGGTTCTGCCGGCAGACGATGGGGCGGCGGTTGTGACGTCGCCGGTCATTGGTACCTTTTATCGGGCAGCGGAACCGGGCGCTGAACCGTATGTGGGCAAGGGCAGCGTTGTCAAACCCGGCGATGTGCTCGGCATCGTCGAAGTCATGAAACTATTCAATGAAGTCAAGGCCGAAAGCGCCGGTACAATTGAAGATATACTGGCTGAGGACGGGCAGATGGTTGAATATGGCCAGCCCTTGTTCCGGATACAAAAGGCTTAGGGGGATCAGAATGCTGAAAAAGGTTTTGATTGCCAATCGCGGCGAAATCGCCGTGCGTATTATTCGTACCTGCCGGGAGATGGGCATTCGTACGGTAGCCGTTTATTCGACGGCGGATCGGGCGGCGCTTCATGTTCGTTTGGCAGATGAGGCGTGGTGCATCGGCGCTGCGCCGGCAGCGGCCAGTTATCTGAATCAGGCGGCGCTGCTCGCGGCAGCCCGGGCCGCTGGAGCCGATGCAGTCCATCCCGGTTATGGATTTTTGGCCGAAAATGCGGATTTTGCCGAACTTTGTGCGCAGCAGGGACTGATTTTTATTGGTCCGTCGCCGGAGGCAATTCGGCGTATGGGGGATAAGGATACAGCCCGGCAAACTATGCTGCAGGCCGGCGTTCCCGTAGTGCCGGGGACGGATCATCTCATTGAAACCGCCGAAGAGGCAGTCAGCGAAGCGCGCCGTATTGGTTATCCGGTGCTCGTAAAGGCAACGGCCGGGGGCGGCGGCAAGGGAATGAAGGAAGCCGCCGATGAAAATGAGCTTCGGCGCGTTTTTCCTCAGGCGAGGCAGGAAGCGGCGGCGGCTTTTGGCGACAGCGGCGTATATCTCGAAAAATACCTGCAAAATCCGCGTCATATTGAAGTACAGCTGGCGGCGGATAACTATGGCCATGTAGTCTGTCTCAGCAATCGTGACTGTTCGGTGCAGCGCCGCCATCAAAAACTGGTGGAGGAAGCGCCGGCAGCCCATATCAGCGATAGTCTGCGCCACCGCATGGAACAAGCGGCGGTGGCGGCGGCCCAGGCGGTCCAGTATTCTGGCGCCGGGACGGTTGAGTTCCTGGTTGAATATAACAAGTTCTATTTTTTGGAAATGAATACGCGGGTTCAGGTTGAGCATCCGGTGACGGAATGGGTTACCGGCGTGGATATTGTCGCCCTGCAGCTGATGGCGGCAGCTGGCGATACGCTGCCTTTATTGCCGAAAGATATTCGGGTGCATGGCTGCGCGCTGGAATGCCGCATCAATGCGGAGGATCCCGCGAAGAATTTCTTGCCGTCGCCGGGAAAAATTACCCGGTGCCGCCTGCCGGGAGGGTTTGGCGTCCGGGTTGACAGCGCGGCGTATCCGGGCTACACAATACCGCCTTATTACGATTCCCTCATCGCCAAGATCATTGTCTGGGGGCGCACGCGCGAGGAAGCGATTCGCCGTATGCAGCAGGCGCTGGGCGAGATGGAGATTGCAGGCGTTCAAACAACCGCGGCTTTTCAGCTGGCGGTGATCAGCCACCCGGCTTTTATACAAGGTGATTTTGATACGGGGTTTTTGACGAAACATCCGTTGGAGTTTTGATTTTCGCATTGCATTTTTGGCCGGGTTGTGGTACTCTGTTGGCGTGGCAAAAGATAATATCACTCGTGAATTATACTTTTATGCAGCTGCGGCACAATTCCATATGATTTTATCTGCTTAGATCTATACGGACTGAGACAGGAAGGGTAATCATGATAAGGGATACGTACGCCTTTCGGTCAACGCCGGAGGGCGTTTTCTTTTGCCTCAAAGGTAGTTCATTTCTATATTTGAGGAGGTTTTTTCTTTGAAAAAAGTTTGCGGGATTCTCGTGAACAACATGGCGCTGCTCGTGGTGCTCATCGGCATTGCCGGGGTCTTGTGGCCGTCGGCGCTGACCTGGGTGGGACCGCGCGTTGCCTGGATGCTGGGACTGGTGATGTTCGGCATGGGCATGACGCTCCGGGTGGAAGATTTTCGCTTGCTGGCGCGGCGGCCCTGTGAAGTCTGTCTGGGCGCGGCGGCGCAGTTTACGATCATGCCGGGGGTGGCCTGGGTTTTGGTCAAGTTGTTTGATTTGCCGCCAGAGCTGGCTATCGGTGTGATCCTGGTGGGAACCTGTCCGGGGGGGACGGCTTCCAATGTCATCACGTATCTGGCCAAAGGTGATGTGGCTCTTTCGGTGGCGATGACCATGACGACCACGCTTTTGGCGCCGATCATGACGCCTTGTCTGACCTGGTTTTTCGCCGGAGCTTGGATTGATATCTCTTGGGCGGCGATGATGCAGTCCATTGCACAGATGGTGCTGCTTCCCGTTCTGCTCGGGCTGCTTGCCCGCCATTTTTGCAGCGGGTTGGTGCAGCGCTGGCTCGCTTATCTGCCGTTGGTCTCCGTCGTTACGATTGTTTTGATCGTGGGCGGGGTCGTGGCGATGAGCGCCGATAAGCTGCTGGAGAAGGGCGCGCTCATTGCGCTGGTTGTGATCTGCCACAATGTTTTTGGTTTGGGACTGGGGTATGGCGTCGCCAAGCTGTTCCGGCTTTCTCCGCCGAAAGCCCGGGCGGTAAGCATTGAGGTCGGCATGCAAAATTCCGGCTTGGCAGCGTCGCTGGCCCTTTTATATTTTAATCCGGCGGCGGCGATTCCCGGGGCGATTTTCAGCGTCTGGCACAATATATCCGGTTCTTTGGCCGCTAATTATTTTGTGCGCCGGGATGAAAAGCAAGCCGCTGCCAATCCGTTGTCGGCAGAAGAAAATAATACAGTAAAGGGAGAACCATCCATATGAAAATTTTACGTACGATTCAGGAAATCGAAGAATATACAAAAGCCGTCAAAGCTTCCGGTCGGACGATCGGGCTGGTGCCGACCATGGGCGCTCTGCATGAAGGGCATCTGATGCTGATGCGGCTGGCCCGGCAGAGCTGCGACGTCGTGTTGGCATCTGTGTTCGTCAATCCGGTGCAGTTCGGCCCTGGGGAAGATTATGACGCTTATCCACGGCAATTTGAAAACGACTGCGCGCAATTGGCAACGGTTCCGGTTGATGCAGTGTTTCATCCCGATCCGGCGGCTATGTATCCTTCGGGTTATGCAACGTATATTACCGTAGAGAGCGCAATTACGCACAAACTATGCGGCGCTAAACGGCCGGGACATTTTCGCGGCGTGGCTACCGTGGTTGTCAAGCTCATGAATTTGGCGCGGGCCGATAAGGCCTTTTTCGGGCAGAAAGATGCGCAGCAGGTGGTTGTGATCCGCCGGTTTGTGGCGGATCTCAACCTGCCGGTGGAAGTCGTCATGGCGCCGATTAGCCGGGAAGCAAGCGGACTGGCGCGCAGTTCGCGCAACGTGTATCTTTCTGCTGCAGAGCGCACGGCCGCGCTGGTCTTGCATCAGAGCCTGCAGGCGGCGCAGACGGCGTTTTCCCAGGGGGAAAAGGAGTGTTTGCGATTGAAACAGATTGTGCAGACAGTGCTGGCCGGCGAACCATTGGCGGATCCCGATTATGTGGAACTGTATTCCTTTCCGCAGCTGGCGGATATCAGCCGGGTACAAGGTTCGGCTTTGCTGGCCATTGCCGTGCGGATCGGCCGGACGCGGCTCATTGATAATATAATTTTGGAGGCAGAGAAGCCATGCTGTTAAATTTATTTAAATCAAAAATTCACTGCGCGACCGTTACCGAGGCCAATCTGCATTATATGGGCAGCATTACAATGGATGTCGCTCTTATGGAAAAAGCGCATATTTATCCCAACGAACGGGTGCAGGTGGTCGATAATAATAATGGCGCCCGACTGGAAACGTATGTGATTCCGGGGCCGCGCGACTCCGGGGTGATTTGCCTGAATGGGGCGGCCGCCCGCTGCGTTCAGCCGGGGGACATCGTGATTATCATGGCGTATGCGTTTATGGAGGAAAGAGAAGCCGCGGCATTTCGACCGACGGTAGTCATGGTGGATGAGAACAACCGGGCGGTGGAAATCCGCCGCGTTGAATATCATGGACAACAGGGATAGAAACGAGTGAGTCAACAAAGCGGAGGCGCGGCATGGCAGTCTCCGTTTTGTGTTTTATTTTTTGGCCTTCGGACGCGATAGAAAAATAAAAAATTATTGACATATGTCGATAATGGTATATACTATAAATGACATATGTCAATAATATGAGGAGGCAGGAGTATGCCAAGGCCGAGAAAATGGCGGCGGGTTTGCGGTATGCCGGGGTGTGCACGCTTCGGTCCGCTGGGGCGGGAGGCAGTCGACGCCGTAGTGATGACAGTAGATGAATATGAGACGATCCGGCTGATGGACTGGGAGAATTGTTCCCAGGAACAATGTGCGGCGCGCATGGGGATTGCCCGTACGACAGTACAAGGAATCTATATGACGGCCCGACGTAAGGTAGCCGATGTGCTGGTGCATGGTCGCGTGCTTTCTATTGAAGGCGGGGATTATCAGTTGTGTGAGACGGCCGGTTGCTGCGGCGCCGGAAAGGGAGCTTGTCCGCGGTGCGGGCAGCATATGAATACGAAGGGGCAGATGGAATATGAGTGAAACAAATTGCAACCATGATTGCGGAAGTTGTGGCGAGAGCTGCGATGAGCGTCCGTCGCGGGAGAGTTTACTGGCGGCGCCCAATGCGCTCAGCAGTGTCAGGCATGTGATTGCCGTTATGAGCGGCAAAGGAGGCGTCGGCAAGTCGCTGGTGACTTCACTGGCCGCGGTGCTCATGAGCCGCAGTGGTTTTCATGTGGGGATTCTGGATGCGGATGTGACCGGGCCTTCGATTCCCAAGGCGTTTGGCGTCACCGGCGAAGTGCGCGGTACCGAGTCCGGAGCCTATCCTTTGCCCAGCGACGGCGGCATTGATATCATGTCAATCAATCTGCTGCTGCCGCATGATACCGATCCGGTTGTCTGGCGCGGTCCAGTGATTTCTAATACAGTCAAGCAGTTCTGGCAGGAAATCATCTGGCAGGACATCGATTATTTGTTTATTGATATGCCGCCGGGAACGGGCGATGTTCCGCTCACGGTATTCCAGTCGCTGCCGGTGGACGGCATTCTGGTCGTGACTTCACCGCAGGAACTGGTTTCGATGATTGTGGCCAAAGCAGTGAATATGGCGCAAATGATGGAGATCCCTATTTTGGGTCTTGTGGAAAATATGGCATATTTCCGTTGCCCGGATTGTGGCAAAGAACATAAGATTTTTGGCGAGAGTCATTTGCCGGCGACAGCGGCGCAGTACGGCCTGCCGGTGCTCGGCCGCATTCCAGTGGATCCGCAGCTGGCGGCGTTGTGTGATAACGGCGCAGTGGAACAGTTTGAAGGTCATTGGCTGGATGAGATGATAGCGGTATTGAAAAAGATGGATAAAAAGGAGACGAAATAAAAATGAAAATAGCTGTAACGTATGATAATAATGGCAAAGTATTTCAGCATTTTGGCCAATCGCAGGCGTTTAAAGTTTATGAAGTTCAAGATAACAAGGTAGTCAGCAGCGAGGTCATCGGGACGAACGGGCAGGGACATGGAGCATTGGCCGGGTTGCTGGCCTCCGGCGGGATTACGGCGCTCATTTGCGGCGGCATTGGCGGCGGGGCGCAGCAGATGCTGGCTGGCGCCGGCATTACGCTTTATGCCGGCGTAAGCGGCAGCTGTGACGAGGCAGTTGCGGCTTTGCTGGCCGGAACGCTGTCGTATCAAACGGCAGCCAACTGTGATCATCATGGCCATGAGCACGGCAGCGAATGCGGCGGGCATAGTCATGGACAAGGCTGCGGCGGCAATGGGCACGGGCGCGGCTGATGTATTGAAAAAAGACTGTGGTACGCCGGTAAGCGGACTGCAGTCTTTTTTTTGCGGGAAAATGTCGGGGGAGGCAGCGGTCGGATGGTCAAAGCTGCCGTTTACGGTATTCCAGCGGAGTACATTGAAACATGGCGCGAAAGGCGCGAGAGAAGGCGGAGTAATCGCGAAAGCCACAGGCATAGCAAAGTTCGGTCAGCGGCATGCTGCTCGTCAGCATCTGGCGCGCTTTTAAAAGGCGCTTGCTGATGATGTATTGATGAATTCCATAGCCGGTGGCCGCTTTAAACCGGCGCATGAGATAGTACCGGCTGAGATAACTGACGGCGGCCAAATGGTCGATGGTAAGTTCTTCCGTCAGATGCGCCTGAATATAGTGGATTACAGGCTGGATTTTTCGATCATAGCTGACACGGTGCAGCGGGTCGAGGTCGCGGTTCTGCAGCGCCCGGTTGAGCAGGATCATGAATTCGACAAATAGCATTTCTATATAGAGTTCATTGGCAAAACCCTGCTGATGCGTGACCTGTTCCAGTTTTTCCATATGAAAGAGCAGATCGTGGCTCTTGCCTGGCGACAGGTGCATGACGCTGGAATCGCCCGGCGGTGTCTGGAAGCACGCAGCTAGATCGCCGTCGGGTTTTTTATAGCGTTTCAAAAAAGCGGGGGAAACGTAGATGACAATGCGCTCATAGGGAAAATCCGGCTGCGGCTCCGGACGATGAATTTCTCCAGCCCGGACAAAGATGATATCGCGCGGTGCGAGCGGATAGGTCTTTCCTTCAATGCTGTAGCTGGCTTGTCCTTGAAGGAACAGGATGATTTTATGAAAATCATGGTAATGGAAAGGGATGGCTGTTGGCGGGGTATTGTTTAACCGAAAAATTTTGAAAGACTCGAGCAGATAGCCTTTCTTTTCGTAATTGTCTGCGTATATATTCATGATGTAATCGCCTCAGATTGATTATAAAGCACTTTTTGCATTATGAACAGCACAATTCACATTTTTTATGCATATTGTGTCTGCTATACTGGAGTTAATCAGGAAGCGGAGGCGTTATGATGATGCGGTTACAAATTTTTTTACTGCAGGGACAGGAATATATTGTCTGGGATCTGGCGGAGGGACCGCTGCCTGGCATCGGCGGTATTTCTCTCTTGCTGGATCGTCGGCGGGGCATCGGCGGCGATCAGTTGTTGTTGGTGCAGGAGGGGATGGCGCTGCGAGCATTTACTGGGGATGGCCGGGAGACGCTGGTTCAGGCGGCGGCTTGCTTTGTCGCTGCTTGTTGGTGCGGTCGGCGGGGACGCGAGACGGAAGCTGCGGCGCTGCTGCATCGGCTGGACGTTGCCGGACGGCGGCAGCTGGGCGTATCCTCTCTGCAGCGTGCTGAACTCCATCTGACCGATTGCTTTTGCCGGCAATTGATGGACGCGGATGAAGTGCGGCTGGCGGCCGTAATATAAAAATGAGCAGCGGCAGGTCGTGCGGCCGATCTTTTCGTCGATTTTGACTGGTAGTTGTCTTAAGTTTTTCCTAAGAACGTTCGACATATAAAGTAGAGCATACGTAATTATGTGGAATAGCAACAAGGATGTGATGAGATGTTCGAGGGAATCGGTAAGCTCGGATCGTATCTGCAGCAGCGGAACCTGCAGTTTCAGGCGGATTATAAGATCTCTACGGGGCAGCAGTTCCGGACGGCGGCGGAGATCAAGCATGATTACCGGCAGCAGATGGTGCAGAATGTGAAGGCGTCCCGTGATCAGGCGAATCAGCTGCGTACGGCTTTTATTAAGCAGGAGCTCATGAATGGCCGGGAATTGTCAGATGAGGAAATGCGATTTTTAAAGGAGCAGGATCCGGCGCTGTATGAAAAGGCAAAAAAAGCGCAGGATGCCCGGGAAGAGTTGCGCCGCGAGTTGAAGCGTTGTAAGACGCAGGCGCAGGCGCAGCAGGCGGTGGTACGGGCGGCGATGAAGGTTTCCAGTGAGGCGGCGTCGGAGCTGTCTGCCGGACCGGCCGTGGCTGCGGGAGGAGGCGCTGCCGGCGGCAGTTCGTCGGCAGCGCCGATGACGGCCGGTGGGAGATCGGCAGCCGCGATGGATGCGGGCAGTGTATCGGCAGCGATCGGAACGGCGGGCAATACCGGAATACAGGCTGCTGCGCCTATGTCTGCCGGCGAGGCGTCAGGGAGCCTGACGGCAGGGGGATCGGACATAGCGGCTGCGGGCTTAGGGGCGACTGCTCCGGCAGCGGCTCCGGCGAGCGGGCTTGCCGCCGGGGCAGCCGGCGAGATGGAACCAGCTGCCAATGGAACCGCCGGATCGGTAGGAAATGCGGTCGGCGCCGGCAATGCGGCGCCGGGCAGCGATACGGAGCTGCTGCTGATGAAGCTGCGGGCGCTGCAGGATGAATGGCTGAAGTATTCCAGCCGTAAGGAATACGATGAGATGCCTTTTGATGAAACGGAACGGATAAAACGCGCCCACGGGGAAAAAACAACGGCCGTACGGACGCATTCCGGCGTGTTGGCCGCCTATCTGGATCAGCAGACACAGCCGCGTATGGTTGTGGTTGATACAAAAATTAAATAAAAAGTTTACTGAAGAGAATTTTCGAAACAAGGAAATTCTCTTTTTTTATCGAATTCTATTATAGTGAAAGAAAAATCACGAACAGAAGGGATGGATATGATGAAACAATACAAAGTTGCGGTTATCGCTGGCGACGGCATTGGGCCGGAAGTACTTGCTGAGGGAATTAAGGTCTTGGAGGCGGTGGCCCGTCTGGATGGGAAATTTTCAGTAGAGTTTACACATTTCCCTTGGGGTTGTCAGTATTATCTCCAGCATGGAAAGATGATGGATGAGGATGGGCTGGAACAGCTCAAGGGATTTGATGCCATATACCTTGGCGCAGTGGGCTATCCCGGCGTTCCGGATAATGTGTCGTTGGGCGGACTGCTGCTGCAAATCCGCCGCGGTTTCGATCAGTATATCAATCTGCGGCCAGTGAAGCTGCTGCAGGGAGCGCCTTGCCCGCTCACGGGAATTCATCCCGGCGATATCGATATGACGGTGGTCCGCGAGAACAGCGAGGGCGAGTACGCCAATGTCGGCGCGCGTCTCTATCCGGGAACTCCGCAGGAGATGGCGCTGCAGACCAGCGTTTTTTCACGCAAAGGGACGGAAAGGGTTATCCGCTATGCTTATGAACTGGCGAAAAAAGAGCACAAGACGCTTACGAGCATCAGCAAGGGCAATGCGCTGGGCTATTCCATGGTTTTCTGGGATCAGATTTTTAAAGAAGTCGGGCAGGAATATCCGGAGGTTCAGACGTATTCGCTGCTCGTAGATGCGGCCAGCATGTTTTTTGTCAAAGATCCGCAGCGTTTTCAAATCGTTGTGGCATCTAATCTTTTCGGCGATATCCTCACCGATTTGGGAGCGGCGATTGCCGGCGGCATGGGACTGGCTGCCGGAGCCAACCTGAATCCGGAAAAGAAATTCCCGTCTATGTTTGAGCCGATTCACGGATCGGCGCCGGATATTGCCGGTCAGGGGATATCCGATCCGCTGGCCAGCATCTGGGCTGTGAGCCAGATGCTGGATGACTGGGGTGAGACTGGCTGGGGGCAGCGGGTGCTGCAGGCCATTGAAACACTGCTGATCGAGAAAAAGACGCTGACGCCGGATCTGGGAGGCACCGCTAAAACGAGTGACATCGGGCCGGCGATTGTTTCCCTGTTGGAGGCCAGATAAATTTACTGGCCCGCTTTTTACGAACCGCCGATAGAGGCGGGCGTATCAGGGCCGGTTAGGCATTTGGATAAAATAACCGAAAGCTGTCGGGCGATACGGGAGAAAATCTCGTGTTTTGCGTTGACAGCTTTTTGTTATTTCTGTATCATGTATGGTGGAGTATTATTTGATAGAGAAATTCTTTAGGAGATGATTGTTTCATGAAAGTGGCGATCGTAATAGGCAGTGATTCCGACTGGCCGATTATGAAACCAGCGGTGGAGATTTTGAAGCAGTTTGACATTGCTTCAGAAGTTGTGGTGGCATCGGCGCACCGCACTCCGGCCAAGGTGCGTGATTTTGTTTTGTCAGCGCCGGAGCATGGTATAGGCGCGTTTATTTCGGCTGCGGGAATGGCGGCGCATTTGGGCGGCGTCATTGCGAGCTATACGACTTTGCCGGTCATCGGCGTACCGATTAATGCGACTTCTTTGAACGGCATGGATGCTCTTTTGAGCACGGTTCAGATGCCACCGGGGATTCCGGTTGCCACGATGGCAATCAACGGAGCGAAGAATGCCGCGCTGTTTGCCGTTGAGATCTTTGCGGTTGCCAATGCGGATCTGCAGAAGAAGCTCCAGGCTTATCGGGAGAAGTTGGCGGCGGAAGTAGATAAGAAGGCGGCTCATGTGGCGGCCCAGCTTTGATTGACAGAGCGCACTGGTTTTCACGAAGCAAGGCAATAGAGAAATAGCTGTTTGACAGACTGATGGGGGAAGAAAGAAAAGAATGATAGAAATCGAATCCAATCACTGGAAGGAAGAGTGCGGCGTTTACGGCGTTTATTCTCATGATGAAGATGTATCGGCGATGACGTATCTCGGGCTGTATGCACTGCAGCATCGCGGGCAGGAAAGCGCGGGAATCGCGATTACGGATGGCGCCTGGATGGATGTTACGCGCGGCATGGGCCTTGTAAATGAGGTGTTCCGCCATCAGGTTCCGCATATGGATAATCAGTATATCGCCATTGGGCACGTTCGCTATTCGACAACGGGTTCCAGCCTTTTGGCGAACACGCAGCCGCTGATCGTAAATTATGCCGGGGGCAAGATCAGTCTGGCCCATAACGGCAATCTGACCAATGCGGCGGAGATCCGGCATGATTTGGAACAAAAGGGAACAATTTTCCAGACGTCGATTGATTCTGAGGTGTTTGTGAATCTTATCGCCCGTTCGCGCAAGGCGACGGTTGAAGATAAGATCATGGAAAGTCTGCTGCAGATCAAGGGGGCATACTGTCTCACAATCATGACTGAGACAAAGCTTATCGGCGTGCGCGATCCGCAAGGCTTTCGGCCTCTTTGTATCGGAAAACTTGATGATGCCTGGATTCTTTCTTCGGAAAGCTGCGGGCTGGATGTCGTGGGGGCTGAGTTTGTGCGGGATGTGGAGCCGGGCGAGATGGTTGTCATTGATGAGCATGGCTTGACTTCGTATCATTTTGCCAAGGAAACGCAGCGTGCTTCCTGTATTTTCGAGTATATTTATTTTGCCCGGCCGGATTCGGTCATCGATGGGCAGAGTGTGCATGACGCGCGTTTTATGATGGGCCGCATGCTGGCGCGTGAGAGCCAGTACAAGGGCGATGTCGTGATTTCGGTGCCAGATTCGGGGACGACGGCGGCTACGGGATATGCTTATGAGTCGGGGATTCCGTTTGTGGAGGGCCTGATCAAGAACCGCTATATCGGGCGCACATTTATCCAGCCGACACAGAAAAAAAGGGATACGGCGGTGAAATTGAAGCTGAATGCGATTCGCTCCGCGGTTGAGGGCAAGTCGGTAATCATGGTGGATGATTCCATTGTGCGCGGCACGACAAGCGGCAAGATTGTGAAGATGCTGCGCAGCGCCGGCGCCAAGGCTGTGCATATGTGCGTAAGCTCGCCGCCCATCGGTTATCCGTGCTTTTATGGCATCGATACTTCGGTGCGCAAGGAATTGATTGCGGCGACCAAGACGGTAGAGGAGATTCGCGCCTATATTCAGGCGGATTCGCTGCATTTTCTTTCTATTGAAGGACTCAAGCAGTGTGTTTCGGCCGTGCGTGCCGATGATATGTGCTATGCTTGTTTCAATAGCGCTTACCCCATCCGACAGGGAGAGATTCCGACGGGGTCGGACAAGTATGTGTTTGAACAGGGGAAAAAGAAATAACGTGTCTTTAACATTATCCATAACACAGTTGTTGTTATGGATAATGGCATATATAACACTTTGTAATGGAGGTAAATATGGAGAAGAAACTCACGTACCGGGATGCCGGAGTGGATATTGATGCCGGCAATTATTCGGTATCACTGATCAAAGATAGTGTGAAGGCGACATATCGGCCGGAGGTGCTGGGCGATCTGGGCGGCTTTGGCGGGCTGTTTGCCCTGCAGAGCGCTAAATATAAGGAGCCGGTGCTTGTCTCGGGAACGGATGGCGTCGGGACAAAACTGCGGCTGGCTTTTATGCTGGACAAGCATGATACCATCGGCCAGGATGCCGTAGCCATGTGCGTCAATGATATTCTCGTACAGGGTGCGGAGCCGTTGTTTTTTCTCGATTATCTTGCCGTAGGCAAGCTGCTGCCGGAGCAGGTGGCTTCGGTAGTAAAGGGCGTGGCAGGGGCGTGCCGGGAATCCGGCTGTGCTTTAATCGGCGGCGAGACGGCCGAGATGCACGGATTCTATCCGGAAGGCGAATATGATATCGCCGGCTTTGCGGTGGGCGTGGTGGAAAAGTCCAAGATCATTACCAGCGAGCGGGTGCAGGAGGGCGATGTGCTGCTGGGGCTGCCGTCATCCGGACTCCATTCCAATGGCTTTTCGCTCGTGCGCAAAATTTGCTTTGAGGTCAAGGGCTTCAAGGGCGATGAGTATATTGACGAGTTAGGCCAGACGATCGGCGAGGAACTTTTGACGCCGACGCGGCTATATCCGCGCGTGTGTCTGCCGTTGATTGACAAATTTGCCATCCACGGCATGGCGCATATCACGGGCGGTGGTTTCTATGACAATATTCCGCGCGCGCTGCCGGAAGGTATGGGCGTTGAGGTCGATGCCGGCGCCTGGTCGGTGCCGCCGATTTTCCGCTTGCTGCAAAGCTGGGGCCATGTGGATTGGAAGGAAATGTACCGTACGTTTAATATGGGGATCGGCATGGTGATTCTGGCGGCTCCGGATGAGGCGGAAAAAATCGGCGCCGCCCTGTCGGCGGCTGGCGAAACGTACTATACGATGGGCCGGGTCGTAAAAGGCGAACATGCCGTGACGATTAAAGGCGGCGTATTCCATGAATAAACCGGTGCTGGGAGTGCTCTGTTCCGGGAGAGGGACAAATCTGCAGTCGATTATAGCCGCCACGAAGAGCGGGCAGATTCCCGCTGCCATTGGGCTGGTGATTACGGATAAACCGGAGGCCAAAGCGTTGGAGCGCGCAGCGCAGGCGGGCATTCCGCATATCTGCGTAGACCGCAAGCGCTGTGCCAGCCGGCAGGAATTCGAGGAGAAACTGGCGGCCAGCCTTAAGGAACATGGCGTTACGCTGGTTATCCTCGCGGGCTTTATGCGCATATTGAGTCCTTATTTTGTGCGGGAATTTTCCGGGCGGATCATGAACATTCATCCATCGCTGCTGCCGTCTTTTGGCGGTGCGCATGCGCATCGCGATGTGCTGGCTTACGGGGTCAAGGTATCAGGCTGTACGATTCACTTCGTTGATGAGGGGATGGACAGCGGCCCGATTATTCTGCAGGCAGCGGTGCCGGTCGCGGATGATGATACGGAAGATACTCTGGCGGCGCGCGTATTGGAGCAGGAGCATGTTTTGTATCCGAAGGCAATTGAGCTTTATTTGAAAGGTCGGCTGGTGACTGAGGGTCGGCATGTCAGAATAAAATCATAAGAGAAAAGGCGGGGATTGTAATGAAAATCAAGCGAGCGTTAGTCAGCGTATCAGACAAAAAAGGCGTTGTTGAGTTTGCACGCAAGCTCCATGCAGCCGGGGTGGAGATCGTTTCTACCGGCGGAACGATGAAGGCGATTAAAGAGGCGGGGATTCCGGTCATGTACGTGAGCGATGTCACCGGCTTTCCGGAAATTATGGACGGGCGGGTCAAGACGCTGAATCCGTATATTCATGGAGGAATATTGGCGGTGCGGGATAATCCGGCGCATGTGCAGGCTATGAAAGAACATAAAATCACGCCGATTGATTTAGTCGTCGTGAATTTGTATCCGTTTCAGGCGACGATTGCCCGTCCGGATGTCAAATTGGCAGAGGCCATTGAGAACATTGATATTGGCGGACCGGCAATGATCCGGGCGGCGGCAAAAAATTTCAAGTTTGTGACGGTCGTTACCAATCCGGCGCGCTATGATCAGATTGCCGCGGCCATTCTCAAAGAGGGGTGTGTCAGCGGCATGATGCGCATGCAACTGGCACAGGAAGCTTTCCAGCATACGGCAGAATACGATGCTTGTATTCAGGGATATTTGAAGGAACAAATTAATAAATGAAATAAAGGAAGGCTGGAATCATGAATATATTGGTACTTGGCAGTGGCGGACGGGAACATACGCTGGTATGGAAACTCAGTCAAAGTCCGCTGGCAGATAAAATTTATGCGGTTCCGGGCAATCCGGGGATGGCGGAGCTGGCGGTGTGCGTGCCGGACGTCGATATCGAGGACAATGATGCTGTGGTGCGGTTGGCGCAGCAGAAAGCGATTGATCTCGCTGTTGTCGGACCCGAGGTGCCGCTGACAAATGGTGTGGTTGACGCTCTTTTAGCTGCCGGAATCAAGGCGTTTGGTCCTTCAAAGCTGGCGGCGGAGCTCGAAGGGTCTAAAGCTTTTTCTAAAAATCTTATGAAAAGATATCATATTCCGACGGCGCGTTATGAAATCTTCAACGATGCGTCTCGGGCTCGTGTCTATGTGCGCCAGATGGGGGCTCCGATTGTCGTCAAGGCCGACGGACTGGCTGCCGGCAAGGGCGTCGTTGTGGCCAGAACGGTGGATGAGGCTATCGCTGCGATTGATGAAATCATGCAGGACAAGGCGTTTGGCGCTGCCGGCAGTCGTGTCGTGATCGAGGAATTCATGAGCGGCGAAGAAGCTTCCCTGTTGGCATTTACCGATGGCGACACGATTGTGCCGATGGTTTCTTCGCAGGATCACAAATGTATTTATGACGGCGATCAGGGACCGAATACCGGCGGGATGGGTACGTATGCGCCGGCACCCGTTCTGACGCCGGAGCTCCGGGCCCAGGTGCAGACAGAAATTCTTGAGCCGGTGATTGCGGCTATGAAGAAAGAGGGCCGTACATACAAAGGTTGTCTTTATGCCGGTCTTATGATTACCGACAAGGGACCAAAGGTCGTAGAGTTTAATGCGCGCTTCGGCGATCCGGAGACGCAGGTCGTGCTGCCGCTTTTGCAGGGAGATCTGGTGAAGATCATGCTGGCCTGCATTGACGGCACACTGGCCGCAATGCCGATCGTCTGGGATGACGGCGCGGCGGTTTGTGTGGTCATGGCCTCGGGCGGTTATCCAAAGGCATATAAAAAGGGGATGGAGATCCATGGGCTGGCCGATGCAGCTGCAGCCGGCGCGTTGGTGTTTCATGCCGGAACAGCGGAGCAGAATGGAAAAATTGTTACCAATGGCGGACGGGTACTCGGCGTGGCTGCCAAAGCCGGCAGTATCCGGGAGGCGGTAAGTAAAGCTTACGCAGGGGTGGATAAGATCCATTTTCAGGATGAATATCATCGGCATGATATCGCCCACCGCGCGCTGGAACGTCTGGAAAAAGAATAACTGATTGTGGTCAGGACAGCAGCAGGTTTGCGGGATGGATTTCCGGGACCGGCTGCTGTTTTTGCATTTTCCGGGGAAAGAAAGGAGATTGTTATGGAATTTGTGGTAGAACAGGCGCAGGACATTGTGGAGCAGATTGGCGCGATCGTCCGGCAGAATATCAATATGATGGATGCACATGGCTATATTATTGCCAGCACGGATGCTTCGCGTATTGGCAATTTTCATGAAGGCGCGAAAAAAATTATCGATGAACAACTGGCGGAACTTTATATTACTCCGGAAATGGAAACCGGTCAGATGCGGCGGGGAATTAATCTGCCGCTGGAGTATGAGAGCCGGATTATTGGCGTCATTGGCATTACCGGCGCGTATGATCAGGTCATTGGCTATGGGCAGGTTGTCAAGAAAATGACGGAGATCCTGATTCGCGAGCGGGAACGAGAAGATGAAAAGCGATTAGATTTGCGCGTCACCAGCCGTTTCTTAGAGGAATGGGTTCTGGGAAATGGAATTCTCCGGCCGGAACTTTTATCTGAGCGCGGCGCGACGCTCGGCATTGATATTCATTTACCGCGCCGTGTTATGGTACTGAGTCTGGACCGGGTCGGCGATTATATTGACACCCTGGAAGGGCAGGAGTTGATCGAGCGGATTGAAAATGCGGTGCTGGAGATTCTTCAACAGCAACCGAAGGCGCTGGTACTGCGCAATGCGGCTCGTCAGATCCTTTTGCTGCGGGAGCGTTCCGATAGTCGCCTGCTGGAACTGGCACAGGAACTTTTTGCCATGGTGGATCATGATTTTCACCTGCAGCTGCGCATCGGCATTGACGGCGTGAGCGACAATATACATGAAGCTTATGTGCAGGCGGATAAGGCCTGGCGCACCGCATCGGTGCTGAAGCGGAATATCATGATTTACAGCCATCTGGATCTGGAGATGTTTTTAAATGAGATTTCATCCGGAACAAAATTTGATTATCTGGAAAAAATCTTTCGGGCCTATGCGCCGGAGGAGCGGGCGCAGGTCATGGAGATGCTGGAAGCGTATTTTGCGGCGGAAGGGTCCTTACAGGGGACGGCGCAGCGGCTGTATCTGCATAAAAATACACTGCAGTATAAACTGCGACGTTTGGCTCGCCTGACGGGTTATGATGTGCGGCAGCCAAGACATGCGGCTGTATTTTATATGGCGTTGCTATTTTATCAGGAGGGTAGAATCGAATCTGTCTTAAAAAACAAAAAATAATCATTTATTATGTCTGATATAACATAGACGATTACAAAAAAGTATTTTATAATGAAAGACAATCCTTAAACAACAAAAAGAAAGGATATATATTGTTGACTTTGATTCAAGGGTAAATCTGGCATGAGTTCATAAGGCATCAAGTGTATGAACTCAGGTTTCAATGATGGGATGGAGGTGAGAAAATGGTTTCAATAAAAATTCTGGTGGAAGACACCGGTTCGGAAAACCATTCTTTAGAACTGGAACATGGGCTTTCTCTGTATGTAGAAACGCCGCAGTCGGTTTTTGTCTTTGATCATGGCGCGACCGGCATGGCCTGGCGCAATGCGCCGCGTCTGCATGCAGCGCTTTCCCGGGTACAGTTTGCGGTCTGCAGTCATGCGCATTATGATCATGCAGGCGGCTTTCCAGCACTTTTGCAGCAGGCGAAACTGCAGGCTCTGTATACCGGCGCTGGTTTCTGGGATGAAAAATATAGCTGGAATCAGGCGGAAAATAAATATACTTATCTGGGAACCGGGTTTGGCAAGCAGGAACTGGCTGACTGGGGCATAGAACAGCGCGTTTGTCAGGATGTGCTGGCGCTCGATGCCAGCTGTTGGCTCATGGGAAATTTCCCTCGGATTTATACTTTTGAAACAATACCGGCGCGCTTTGTTTGCGGGCCGGACAGGCATATCGATTCTTTCGGAGATGAAATCTGTCTGGTCGTCCGCGAAGGCGAGGGCGTAGCGGTCATTACCGGCTGTTCCCATCCAGGCATTCTGAATATGGTGACGGCGGTTCATGAGCGACTGCAGCTGCCGATTTTGAGCGTTATGGGAGGCACCCATCTCATGGAAGCCGATGCCGCCCGTATTGATCAGACGCTGCTTCGCTTACGGTCGATGGGCGTTCGCCGGTTGGGCCTTTGTCATTGCTCCGGAACGCTGGTGCGGGAGCGGCTGCAGCAGGATGAAATCGCGGGTTGTCTTTTATCCACGGGAGACGTAGTGGAATTTTAGTTTACCGGCTCATTAGCAGAGGAGGATTTGTTATGTCAGGTTTATTTATGGGAACGGTGATTCTGGTCGCCGTGGTCGCAATGATTATTGCAATCAGTAAGTTTAAGCAGCATCCATTTTTGGTCATGGTCTTGGTTTCCATTTTTGTCGGCTTAGCATGCGGCATGCCGGCCAATCAGGTCATTAAGATCGTTAAGGATGGTTTCGGCGGTATATTGTCCAGCATTGGTATTGTCATTGTCGCCGGAACGATTATCGGTACGATTTTGGAAAAAACCGGCGCGGCGCTGGTTATGGCGAACACGATTCTCGGCGTCGTCGGCAAGGCCCGGTCGGTGCTGACGATGAGCATTACCGGATATATCACGGGTATTCCGGTTTTTTGCGACTCAGGTTTTGTTATTCTTTCGCCGATTGCCCGCGCGCTAGCGGATCGTTCCAATACGTCGCTGGCTGTTATGGCCACAGCGCTGAGTTCCGGCCTTTATGCGACGCACTGTCTGGTGCCGCCGACGCCGGGACCGATCGCGATGGCGGGGACGCTCAATGCAGATCTCGGCATGGTTATTTGCGTTGGGTTGTTCGTGTCCATTCCGGCGACGCTGGCCGGTTTTATTTATGCGAAGAAAGTAGCTGTCAATTATGATATTCCGGCCAATCCGGAATTTACCGTGGAAGAACTTATGGAAAAATACGGCAAACTGCCGGGTGTCGTGCATAGTTTTGCTCCTATTTTACTGCCGATTCTGCTCATTGCCTTGAAGTCGCTGGCTGATTTTCCTTCTGCACCGTTGGGCGTCGGCGCTGTAAAGAGTTTTGCTTCGTTTATTGGCGATCCGGTCATTGCGCTTATTCTGGGAATTTTTCTGGCCATGACGTTGATTCCGGTTTCGGAGAAGAAGAATACTTTTGACTGGATGAGCGAGGGCGTAAAAAATTCGGCTTCTATTCTGGTTATTACCGGCGCCGGCGGTTCTTTCGGCGCGATTTTAAAAACGCTGCCGTTGGCAGAAGCGTTGAGTTCCGTATTGTTGTCGTTAAGTGTCGGCGTATTCTTGCCCTTTATTATTGCTGCAATTCTGAAGACGGCGATGGGAGCATCTACGGTGGCGATGATTGTGACGTCGGCCATGGTCGCGCCGATGATGCCGTCGCTGGGTTTTGAGTCGGAAATCGGCAAGGCGCTGGTCATTATGGCAATTGGCGCCGGCTCGATGGTGGTGTCGCATGCGAATGATTCCTATTTCTGGGTGGTTTCGCAATTTTCCGATATGCCAACGAATATCGCTTATAAATGCCAGACAGGCGTTACTTTTGTGGAAGGCGTGACGACGGTTATCGTGGTTTATATTTTGTCGCTGATCTTCTGCTGAGGCTGCGTCAAAGAACAAGAACAGGAAGCCTTCTGGCTGGGAGCGTAAAAAAATCGTGGCCGGAAAAAGATGCAAGGGAGCTGGTGACAGGGAATGAAAAAAGTGCTGATTGTTCCAGATTCGTTTAAAGGGACGCTGAGCTCACGAGAAGTTTGTGACATTATGGAAGCTGCGATTCTTCGCCGTTATTCGGAGGCGGCCATAGTCAAAGTGCCGGTCGCCGACGGCGGAGAGGGAACAGTAGAAGCTTTTTTGGCCGCCGTCGGCGGCGAACGGATTGAGGTATCGGTCAAAGGGCCGTTCTTTACCGAGGTCCCCTCTTTTTATGGTCGGCTGCCGGATGGAACGGCGGTCATTGAGATGGCGGCGGCGGCTGGGCTGCCGCTGGCCGGCGATTGTCTGGATGTCGGCGCTGCGACTACGTTTGGGGTCGGCCAGTTGATGCGGCATGCTTTGGAGCACGGGGTCAAAAAGTTAATCCTGGGACTGGGCGGCAGCGCGACCAATGATGGCGGCTGCGGCGCGGCTGCGGCATTGGGAGCGGTGTTTCGCGATGCGCAGGGACAAGCCTTTGTACCGACCGGGGCCACGCTGGGGCAGATTGCGGCGGTAGATGTTACCAACATGCTGCCCGAATTGAAGCGGGCGGTCTGTGTGACCATGTGCGATATTGATAATCCGTTGCTGGGCGCGCAAGGCGCGGCGGCGGTATTTGCTCCGCAAAAGGGCGCTGACGCCGCCATGGTCAAGGTGCTGGAAGAAGGCTTGGCGCATTTGGCCGCGCTGCTGCAGCGGGATCTCGGGGTATCCGTAGCGGCGCTGCCGGGCGCAGGCGCAGCCGGCGGCATGGGAGCCGGTTGCGTGGCTTTTTTTGGCAGCGTGCTGCAAAAAGGAATTGATGCCGTCTTGGATGCCGTTCATTTTGACCAACTGCTGCAGGACAGCGATCTGGTTTTTACCGGAGAAGGAAAATTCGATCAGCAGTCTTTGATGGGTAAGGTCGTTATCGGAGTGGCTCGTCGGGCCCAGCGGGCGAAGGTACCGGTGATCTGCGTTGCCGGAGCCATTGGCCGCGGAATTGAGGCAGCTTATGATGAAGGCGTGACAGCCGCTTTCAGTATCAATCGGGAGCCGCTGGCTTATGCCGAGGCAATCGGGCACAGCGGGGAGAATCTCGCTTTCATGATGGATAACATCCTGCGTTTATGGGCAGGCAAATAAGGGATATATTGCAGACTGCCGTTTTTGGCCGGGAGAAAATCCGGCCGGAGCGGCAGTCTTTTTTATTGATAAAAAAGGGATATCTTATGTTATAATATAAAGTAACTGTTATGGAAATGCGGGTTTCGCCCCTCGGGGTGATGAACCGGTATTTTCCTGTATAAAGGAGACAAAACTGGATGAAGGTAAATGAGACAGTACATGGGTTTAAACTTTTAAAGACGCAGCGGGTGGCAGAGGTAGATTCATCTGCTTATGAATTTGTTCATGAGAAGAGCGGCGCCCGGCTTTTCTTTTTACAGAATAAGGATGACAATAAGGTGTTTTCCATAACGTTCCGTACGCCGCCAACGGATGATACCGGCGTGCCGCATATTGTCGAGCATTCGACGCTCTGCGGTTCCCGTAAATTTCCATTGAAAGAACCATTTGTCGAGCTGGTGAAAGGATCGCTGAATACGTTTTTAAACGCGATGACTTTTCCCGATAAGACGATGTACCCGGTGGCGAGCCGCAATGATAAAGATTTTCAGAATCTCATGGATGTGTATCTTGACGCGGTGTTTTATCCGGCGATGTACAATACGCCGGAAGTGCTGATGCAGGAAGGCTGGCACTATGAAATTGAAAAGCCGGAGGATGAACTGCGCTACAGCGGGGTAGTTTATAATGAAATGAAAGGCGCGCTGTCTTCACCGGAGGATCTTTTGGAGACCCGGACGCTGCAGACCTTGTATCCGGATACCACGTATCATGCTGAGTCGGGGGGGAATCCGGAGAAGATTCCTGATTTGACGCAGGAGATGTTTATTGGCTTTCATAAAAAGTATTACCATCCGGCCAACAGTTACTTGTTCCTTTACGGTGATATGGATATTGAGGCGAAGCTTAAATTTCTCGATGAGGAATATTTGTCCCATTTCACCCGTATTCCCGTGGAATCCGTTATCCGGAAACAGCCGTTGTTTCCGGCGATGCAGCGCGTAGCGGCGGAGTATCCGGTCGGCGCCGGTGAGAGTACCGGGGAAAAGACGTTTCTGGCGCTCAATATGATCGCCTGTGAAGCGGAGGATCGTGAAACGGTGCTCGGGCTTATGATTCTGGAGCATGCGCTGCTGAAAACCGAAGCGGCGCCGCTGCGGCAGGCATTGCTGGATGCCAAAATCGGCCGGGATATCGCGTCGTCGTTTGAACCGTCGGTACGGCAGCCGTATTTGTCGATTGTGGCGCAGAATTCTGAACCGGAGCGGGCGGAAACGTTCTATGAGGTGATTCGCACGGCTTTGACAAAGCTGGTCAGAGAGGGCATCGACCGCACGCTGCTGCAGGCTTCCATCAATTTGTTTGAATTTCGTTTTCGTGAGGCGGATTTCAACCAATTCCCTAAAGGCTTGATTTATAATATTAATATTATGAACAGCTGGCTGTATGATGCCGATCCGGCGATGTATCTTTATTATGAAGAGGCTTTTCAGACATTTAAAAATGGCCTGAATCAGGGCTATTTTGAAAAATTAGCCGAGCGCTGCATTTTAAAGAACCCACATCAGGTGTTGCTGACACTCCAACCCAGCACGACGATGGCGGCGGAGCGCGAAGCGGCGACGGCAGCCAAACTGGCGGCAAAAAAAGCCGCGATGACGCCGGAAGAGATCAGCCGCATCATTGCGCTGACGGCGAAGCTCAAGGAACGGCAGCAAACGGAGGATACGCCGGAGGCTCTGGCCAAAATACCTTTGCTGCAGCTGACGGATATCAAAAAAGAAATGGATCCGCTGATTTGTGAAGAACGCGATTTATGCGGGGCCAAAATTTTGTATAGTGATATTGTGACGCAGGGGATTGCGTATTTGTCTTTATTCTTTGATGCGGCGGCGGTGCCACAGGAAAAACTTCCCTATGCCTATCTTCTGACGGAGCTTATCGGAGCCGTTGATACGGCGAAACATTCTTATGCGGAACTGGCCAATCTTATTAATTTGCATACGGGTGGCATTTCGTACGATTTGCAGGCTTTTTCCCGAAAGGATGAGCCGGATGCCTGCCTGCCAAAATTCCGTATCCGGGCCAAGGCGCTGACAGAGAAGCTGCCGGAGCTTACCGAACTTTTGATGGAGATTCTGACGACGAGCTCTTTTGCCGATCGGAAGCGGGTGGGAGAACTCGTTGCCCAGACGCGGTCGTCTTTGGAACTGAATCTTTTGCGTTCGTCCAATCAGGTGATGGCTTCCCGGCTGAATTCCTATTTATCGCCGGCCGGTTGTTACAATGAAGCCGGCTCCTTGGAATTTTATTGGTTTGTTAAGGAACTGAGCGAACATTTCGATGAACGGTATGAAGAGTTGCAAGCCACGCTGACCGGACTGCTGCCGGTGGTATTCCATCAGCAGGGGCTTTTGATCGGCCTCACGTCGGCCGCGGCCGATTACGATGCTTTTGCCCGCAGCGGCGAGACGCTGGTGAAGGCGCTGCCGGATGGCCTTTACGCACCAGCCGCATATCATTGGCCGCTGCAGGCGGCCAATGAAGGGTTGGTTTCTTCCAGCCGGGTTCAATATGTAGGCAAAGGCGCAAATTTCCTGCGGCTGGGGCATTCCTTTACCGGAACGATGCGCGTGGTCGAGACGCTGATGCGCTATGATTACCTTTGGACGCGCATCCGGGTGCAGGGAGGCGCTTATGGGGCTTCAGCGCAGTTTGACCGCAATGGGTCGATGCTGTTTACTTCCTACCGCGATCCAAATCTCCGGGAAACGTTGGCCGTATTTGATGAAACGGCGGATTATCTTCGTCATTTCGACGCGTCGGAACGTGAAATGACGAAGTATATCATCGGTACGATGAGCGGCATTGATATGCCGCTGACGCCGCAGATGAAGGGCAACGTTGCGGCTGTTTGCTGGCTGCGCGGCATTACGCAGGCGGATCGGCAGCAGCTGCGGGATGAAGTGCTGGCGACGCGGCAGCAGGATATCCGGGGCATGGCGGATCTGGTGGCGGACTGCATGGCGCAGAATACGTTTTGCGTTTTTGGCAATGAGGTGAAGCTGCAGGAGAATGCGGCTTTGTTCGGGAAGCTGACGAAAATTATGGATTGAAATTGGCAGGCCGGGCATTATTTTGGAAAAGGCCGCCGGGTGAATTGACTTTCCCGGCGGTGCATGTAATAATTTAACTAACGCAGTATTTTAAGGAGGATTTTGCATGAAAAAGGTCATATTCAGAGGCTCCGCCGTCGCGATTATCACGCCGTTTACGGAGGATGGGATCAATTTCCCGGAACTGGGGCGTATTATTGAAGATCAGCTGGCGCATGGAACGGATGCTGTCGTCATAACCGGCACGACGGGCGAGTCTTCTACCATGACGGATGAAGAGCATAAAATTGCCATCAAATTTGCCGTTGAGCAGGTGAAAGGGCGGGTCCCGGTGATTGCCGGCACCGGTTCCAATGAAACTGCTTATGCAATTCAGCTTTCGCAATACGCCGAGCAGGTTGGCGCCGACGGGCTGCTGCTCGTGACTCCTTATTATAATAAATGTACGCAGCGGGGACTCGTTCAGCATTTTACGGCCATTGCCGACAGCGTTCAGCTTCCTATCGTGCTTTATGATGTGCCGAGCCGGACCGGCGTGAGCATTAAATTGGAAACGTATATGGAGCTGGCCAAGCATCCGCAGATTGTTGCGGTAAAGGAGGCTAACGGCGATCTTTCTGCAATCGCCCGGCTGCGTCATGCCTGTGGCGATTCGCTGACGGTCTATTCGGGCAATGACGATCAGATTGTGCCGATTCTTTCCTTGGGCGGGCAGGGGGTTATTTCCGTGCTTTCCAATGTGGCGCCGCAGGAGACGCATGATATCTGTCAGCTGTATTTTGACGGCAAGGTCAAAGAGTCGGCGGAACTGCAGCTTCAGTATATGGATCTTATTGACGCTTTGTTTGCCGAAGTCAATCCGATTCCGGTCAAGACGGCGATGCGTCTCATGGGCTATGCAGCGGGACCGCTGCGGCTGCCGCTTTGCGATATGGAGCCGGCGCATGTGGAACAGCTGAAGACGGCCATGCAGCGGCATGGTTTGCTGTAACGGACTTTCTGGTAAAAATGGTTGCAAAAGCAGTGGGCGCATCGTAGAATAGAGGCAGATGCGCTCACGCTGCTGCTCCTTGAAAAATCAGACGGACAACAGATGTTTTGCTCAGGAAAACGTATACCCAGACAGGCAATTTATTAACAGGAGGATTTTGGCATGAGAAAAATGGTTCAAATGCTCGTGGCATTGATGATGCTGGTCTTGAGCACACAGGTTGCTTTTGCAAATATAGATAAGGCGACCGTCGTTGAGGGATCGGATCTGAATGCTGTTCATCGTATGGCGGCGGCGGTTCCGCTGTATACGCAGGTTAAGGGCGCGCCGACGCTCAATGAGGTTTCGCAGACTTTGTATGCGGCGAGTGCGGTAGCGCATAATGTGGTTGTTCTGTCCTATGATATGGTGGCGCAGAACATCATGAATGATACGCATGTAAATATCAAAACGCTGGACCGTCGGCAGTCGGTAAAAGTGTTTAAGGAAAATGTGGCTAAATATGCCGATGCTTATGTGGTTACCACGGTGGCCAACAACAGTCGGACGATTTTCTTCTTTGATGTGTACAAAGCGGGAACGAATGAGCTCATGTATACATATGAAATCGCTGAAAATGGCGGCGATAAGGATGATGTTGGCACGTATCTGACGATGACGCAGCAGTTTTACAAGAATTTTGAACGCTCGGCGCAGGATCAGATCCGTCAGCGGGAAAAGGCAGCCAGGGATGCCGAAAAAAAAGCCGCGAAGGAAGCGGCTAAGACCGCAGCAAAATAAAAGACACAGGGGGTGCTGCTTTGGCAGCACCCCCTGTGTCTTTTCGCTTTTAATGCGCCAAATAAATCGGCGCGATTTTTGCATCTTCGGCGATGGTTTTGGAAATGTAGCCGTTGCGGACCATAGCATCCAATACGATGAACTGCCGCTTTTTTGCCATGAGAAAGTTTTCATAAGGAGAGTATAGGGACGGCGCATTTGGCAAGCCGGCCAGCATAGCTGCTTCGGGCAGCGCGAGATCCGCTGGTTTTTTGCCGAAATATCCGATGGACGCATCGTAAAGCCCGTAGTAGCCGGAGCCAAAATAAATCGTGTTGAGATAAAGTTCCAGAATTTCATCTTTGGAATAGCGGGCTTCGACATCAAGCGCCAGAATCAGCTCTTCTGCTTTGCGGCCAAAAGATCGTTCATGCGAGAGAAAGAGGTTTTTGACCAGCTGCTGGGTAATGGTGCTGGCGCCTTCTTCAATTTTTCCATATTGCAGATTGACCAGCGCCGCTCGCATGATGCTTTCGGGATCGAAGCCGTGGTGGCTGTAAAACCGGTTGTCTTCGACGGCGACGATTGCCTGCCGGAAAGAATCGGGCACCGCGTCAATTTTTACGTAACCGGCCCGCGGCAGACGTCGTTCGACGGCTTGCCGTAAAAAGAGAAAGCGTTGGATACGATCCCAGAGATTGGGGTCCTGTGTTTCACCGGCTCCCGACGGCGATATTTCCCGGGGGGCTTCCCGCTGTGCAGACGGCGCCGGCAAGGCGAGCTCATGGATGCGTTCCAGTGTGCCCGGGCGCAAAGCATTGGTTCCGCCCGCCAGAAAGAAACCAATAAAAAAAACCAGAATGAGACTGAATACAAAGCGCAGTAGTTTTTTCATATTAACTCCCTGTTTATTAAAGATTCTCTTTATTATAGCGTATTTTTTCATACATTGGAACACTTGTTTTTGCTGGAACTGACTCTTGAATTTTTTCGGGAGTTTTCATGATATTTTTCTAAATAGCTATTGCAATATTATGCAGTAGTGATGTATAATTATTAACATGTTAATTTTGAAATGGGAGGCATCCTAATGAAGGTAAGTATTGTGGGCGCAACAGGTTATGCCGGAGCTGAGCTGCTGCGAATTTTATGCAATCATCCGGAAGCCGAAGTATGTCATTTGACCTCGGAAAGCCATACGGGAGAACGCATTGCAGACATTTATCCGCACCTGGAAGGTCTGTATAATCAAAAACTGGAAAGTATGGAAGATATTCAGGCGATTGGCGCCGACAGCGATTTTGTTTTCATCGGCCTGCCCGCCGGACATGCGATGCAAATCGGCCGGGCCCTGGCATCCATGCCGGTGCGCATCATTGATCTTGGCGCGGATTATCGTTTTCGCGATACCGCGGTTTATGAGCAGTGGTACAAGGTGCCGCATACGCATAAAGATGCGCAGCGCGTCTATGGACTAGCGGAACTTTATCGGGATGAAATTCGCGGGGCTAAGATCATTGGCAATGCCGGCTGCTATACAACGGCCAGCATTTTGGCGCTGGCTCCGCTGGCAAAATATCACCTGATTGATGTACATACGATTCTGATTGATGCGAAATCGGGAGTTTCCGGCGCCGGACGTTCGGCTAAACTGGATAATCATTTTCCCGAGATGTATGATAATTTCCGGGCGTATGGAGTGGCAACGCACCGACATACGCCGGAAATCGAGCAGGCGATTACCGATCTTTCCGGGGAAAAGACGATATTGAATTTTACGCCGCATCTGGTGCCGATGGCACGCGGTATTCTGAGTACTTGTTATGCAACTTTACGCGACGGCGTAACAGCGGAGCAGGTGGATGAAGCATTTCAGGCGCTGTACGGCAGTGAGTTCTTTGTGCGGCTTCGAGGTCGCGGCGCCTATCCGGCGACGAAGAATGTACGCGGTTCCAATTTCTGTGATCTTGGCTGGCACATTGATGCGCGGACGCACCGCGTAATTGTGCTCAGTGTTATTGATAATCTGGTTAAGGGAGCTGCCGGGCAGGCAGTGCAGAATTTCAATATTGCCTGCGGGTTTGATGAAAAGACCGGATTGCTCCTGGCTCCGGTATATCCATAAGGAGGAAATGAAAATATGTTTAGTGAAAATAATGCAAAAAAAGGGGTTACATTCCCTAAAGGATTTAAAGCAGCCGGCATTAAAGCCGGAATTAAGAAGAGCGGCAATCCGGATCTGGCCATTATTTATACGAAACAGGAGGCTGCAGTCGCCGGAACTTTTACGCAAAATGCGGTGGCGGCGGCGCCGGTCTTGGTTTCCCGGCAGGTGATTCAGGGCGGTAAAGCGCATGCCGTTGTGGCCAATGCTGGTTGTGCCAATGCCTGCACGGGAGCGCAGGGCCTGCAGGATGCTAAGGAAATGGCGGATTGTGCGGCTGCTGCGCTCGGCTGTAAGCCGGATGAGGTCATTGTTGGTTCGACCGGCGTGATCGGGGTATTGTTGCCCATGGATAAGCTTAGAGCCGGCATCAAAAAGGCGGCGGCTGAATTGACGGAGCACGGCTCGGTTGATGCCGGCAACGCTATCATTACTACCGATACGTATTCCAAGGCTTGTGCAACGGAAGTGGAGATTGGCGGCAAGAAGGTGCGCTTTGGCGCGATTGCCAAAGGATCCGGCATGATTCAGCCGAATATGGCGACGATGCTTTGCTTTATTACGACAGATGCGGCTATCGACGCCAAGCTGATGCAGGAAGCTCTTTCCGATATCGTGGGCCTGACTTTTAATATGATTTCTATTGACGGCGATATGAGCACCAATGACATGGCGGTGGTTATGGCGAATGGCGCTGCCGGCAATGCAAAAATTACAACCAAGGATAAGGACTATGACGTATTTTATGCTACCTTGAAGAGCATCTGCACCGGATTGGCGCAGCGCATTGCTTCCGATGGCGAAGGCGCGACAAAATTCCTCACGATTCATGTGACGGGAACGAAATCCTTTGCCGATGCCAAAACGGTGGCGATGAGCATTGCCAAATCGCCGCTGGTTAAGACCGCTTTCTTTGGCGAGGATCCCAACTGGGGCCGTGTCATTTGTGCGGTCGGTTATGCAGGCGTGCCGATGACGCCGGAAAAAACGGTGGTCAAGTTTGGCGGCATTCCCGTATATGCCAATGGCGTGGGCGCAAAATTTGACGGAGACAAACTGCGCGATGTGATGGCGGAGCATGATATTCTTATTGAAGTGGAAATGGGTCTTGGTGAGGCCGAGGCTACAGTATGGTCCTGCGATTTTTCCTATGAATATGTGAAAATTAACGGTGAGTATCACACCTGACAGGAGGAAAAAAGGCATGTTTTCAGCAAAGGATACGGCGGATGTTCTGGTAGAGGCGCTGCCGTATATACAGGAATTTTCCGGCAAGACGATTGTTATCAAGTATGGCGGCAACGCCATGATCAGTGATGAATTGAAAACGAAAGTGATGCAGGATATTACGCTCATGAAGTATGTCGGTATTCGCCCTATTATTGTTCATGGCGGCGGACCAGACATTACGGGATTTTTGAAGAAAATCGGCAAGAAATCTGAATTTGTGAGCGGTCTCCGGGTGACGGATCGCGAGACCATGGAAGTTGCTGAAATGGTACTCATCGGCAAGGTGAATTCTGAGATTGTCAATCTTCTGAATCATCGCGGCGCACGGGCGATTGGATTGAGCGGCAAGGACGCGGGTCTGATTCAGGCCAAGAAAAAGCTGGCGGTCGTACATGAGGACGGTAAAATTAAGACGGTTGATATCGGTTTTGTCGGCGAAGTCGATGAAATCCATACGAAGGTATTGGAAGATCTCATGGACCGCGGTTATATTCCGGTGATTTCGCCGATTGGCGTCGGCAGCGCCGGAGAAAGCTATAATATCAATGCCGATTACGTAGCGGCGAAGGTTGCCGGGGCGCTCAAGGCTGAAAAACTGCTGCTGCTCACCGATGTGGAGGGCATTTATAAAAATTATGAGGACAAGAGCACCTTTATTACGACGCTGACAAAGTCCGAGGCGAAGGGCTATATTAATAACGGGATTATTGCCGGCGGCATGATTCCTAAAGTGGAAGCGTGTTTGTGCGCGCTGGCTGAAGGAGCGCAGAAAACGTATATTTTAGATGGGCGGCTGCCGCATTCGCTGATTCTTGAGGTGTTTACTTCGCAGGGAATCGGTACGGAAATTATTCGCTGAGCGGAGGCGGCTGTCTGCAGATACGACTATTGAGGAGGTCATAAGGTTGGTTATGAAGGAAACCGATGAACAGGTTTATGCAAAGGACAAACGGGATTATTTGCCGGTGTTCGCGCGTTATAATATTGTTCTCGATCACGGGGACGGCGTATATGTTTATGATACGCAAGGGAAAAAGTATATTGATTATCTGGGCGGCATTGCAGTAAATGTGCTCGGACATGCCTATCCGCCTCTGGTTAAGGCCGTGGCGGAGCAAGCGGGCAAGATGATTCACTGCTCCAATCTTTATTATACCCAGGTGCAGGCGGATGCTGCAGAGAAGCTTGTTAAACTGAGCGGTCTGGGCAAAGTGTTCTTCGGTAATTCCGGGGCGGAGGCCAATGAGGGCGCCATTAAGCTGGCGCGTAAATATGCGCATCAGATGGATTCGGATAAATCGGAAATCATTACGGCCTGGCACAGTTTTCACGGGCGGACACTGGCAACGTTGACGGCGACTGGACAGCCTAAATACCATGAAGGTTTTGGGCCGATGCCGGCTGGCTTTTCCTATGTTGATTACGGCGATTATGCGGCGCTGGAAAAAATGGTCAATGAAAAAACTTGCGCCGTGATGCTGGAAACCATTCAGGGCGAAGGCGGTATTTATGTTCCGCCGGCGGATTACTTGAAAAAAGTCCGGGCGCTCTGCGATCAGTATCATGCTGTTTTAATTCTCGATGAGATTCAGTGTGGAATGGGGCGCACCGGAAAATTCTTTGCTTATGAGCAGTTCGGCATCAAGCCGGATATTGTAACACTAGCGAAGGGCTTGGCTGGCGGCGTGCCGATTGGCGCCTTTATTGCGAGTGACAAGGTAGCGGCGGCGTTCCATGCCGGCGATCACGGTTCTACTTTCGGCGGCAATCCGCTGGCCTGCGCGGCGGCCAATGTCGTATTGGATACAATCGGCAGCGGTTCGATTCTGGCGAATGTCAATGAAACCGGCGCGTATCTGAAACAGCGGTTGGAGGCTTTTCACGAGCAGTATCCGCAGCTGATTAAAGAAGTTCGCGGCATGGGTTTGATTCTGGGCATGCAGCTCACGAAACCGGGCCGTGATATTGTGAATGCCTGTCTGGCGGAAGGCGCGATCATCAACTGTACGGCGGGAGATGTGCTGCGTTTTGTACCGCCGCTCATTGTCACGAAGACGCAGGTAGATGAACTTTGTGCCATTATGGAAAAGGTGTTGCCGCAGTTTGCCTGATTACTTGAATGTCGGCAACCGATTATAGTATAATGAGAGTGTCCGTCTTTAGGTGTCGGGCGCCTCTGAACTCATGTTTTGGGGGTATTACCATGTTGAAGGGAAAAGATTTGCTGTCCATCCATGATTTGTCGGTGGATGAGGTAGCGGAAATACTTGCCCTGGCAAAAGAACTTAAGGCCAAGCAAAAAGCTGGTGTCGGGCATGCGCTTTTGAAAGGCAAGACACTCGGTATGATTTTTGAGAAAGCTTCAACGCGTACTCGCGTTTCCTTTGAAACCGGGATGTATCAGTTGGGCGGGCAGGCATTATTTTTATCGAGCCATGAATTGCAGATCGGGCGCGGCGAGCCAATTAAAGATACGGCGCGCGTGCTGTCGCGTTATCTCGATGGCATTATGATCCGTACTTTTGCACATGCCGATGTTGTCGAACTGGCCGAATGGGCGGATGTTCCGGTCATCAATGCGCTGACCGATCTGCTGCATCCGTGTCAGGTGCTGACGGATTTGTTTACGATGCAGGAACGATTGGGCGCGAATCTTCGCGGCCGCAAAGTCGCTTATATTGGCGATGGTAATAATATGGCAAATTCGCTCATGTATGGCTGCGCCAAGACGGGGATTCATTTCATGGCGGCCACGCCGGCCGGGTATGAACCGGACGCCGCGGTCGTGAAAAATGCGCGCGACGATGCCAAAGAAACCGGCGCAACGATTGGCTTGACGCATGATGTGGCTGAAGCGGCTAAGGATGCGGATGTGCTTTATACGGATGTCTGGACCAGTATGGGCGAGGAAGCGGAACGGGCGCAGCGCCGTCATGATCTGGTCGGCTATCAGATCAACCAGGAGCTGCTCAAAGCGGCTGCCTCGCAGGCGCTGGTCATGCATTGTCTGCCGGCGCATCGCGGGGAAGAAATCACTGCCGATGTCTTTGAGGCCAATGCGGATGTGATTTTTGATGAGGCGGAAAACCGGCTGCATACGCAAAAGGCTATTATGGCTCTGACCATGGCGGATTGAGACGTTCTGCCGGCATTGGTTGGCGTGGGCTAAACAGCCCGCCAGCATTCTTACGGGAGCGGTTTGGCCGGAGCGGTGTCACCGGGAATTTTTGAATAGAGATTATAATTTAAGGAGTTGTTTTCATTATGGCAAAAGTAAAAAAGGTAGCATTAGCTTATTCGGGCGGTCTGGATACTTCCTGTATCATTCCCTGGCTCAAGGAAAATTATGACGGCTGCGAGGTTATTGCCGTCTGCGCGGATATAGGGCAGGGCGACGAACTGGATGTGGTTCATGATAAGGCGCTGGCCTCAGGCGCATCCAAGGTATTTATCGCTGATCTTACGGAAGAATTTCTGACCGGCTATGTCTGGCCGACGCTGAAAGCCGGCGCCGTTTACGAGGGCAAGTATCTTCTCGGCACTTCGTTTGCCCGTCCGATTATCGCTAAAAAGCTGGTAGAGATTGCCAAGCAGGAGGGTTGCGACGCGATTGCGCACGGCGCTACCGGCAAGGGCAATGATCAGGTGCGTTTTGAGCTGACGGTTAAAGCGCTGGCGCCGACGCTGAAAATCATTACGCCTTGGAGGGAGTGGAAGCTTCGTTCTCGTGAGGAAGAGATTGAATATGCAAAAAAACACAATATTCCTATTGCAGAAAGCAATAAAACTTATAGCATGGACCGTAATATCTGGCATCTTTCCCATGAGGGATCGGATCTTGAAGATCCATGGAATGCGCCGAAGAATGAGATGTTCCTGGTAACGCAGGCGCCGGAAAAGGCTCCGGATAAAGCGGAGTATGTAACGATTGATTTTGAGCAGGGCGTTCCGGTTGCGGTCAATGGCAAAAAGCTCAGCGCCAAGGCTTTGATTACGGTGCTTAATGAGATTGGCTCCATGAATGGCATCGGCATTACCGATATCTGCGAAAATCGTCTCGTCGGCATGAAGTCCCGCGGCGTTTATGAAAACCCGGGCGGAGCGATTCTGTTCTACGCGCATCGCGAGCTGGAATATCTGTGCCTGGATCGGGCGACGCTGCATTATAAGGAACTGGTAGCGAATCGTTATGCGGAACTGGTCTATGACGGCATGTGGTTCTCCCAGTTGCGCGAAGCGCTGGATGCTTTTGTTGACAGCACGCAGCGTACGGTTACGGGTACGGTTAAGCTGAAGCTGTACAAGGGCAATATTATTTCGGCAGGATCGAAATCCGAGTACTCGCTTTATAATAAAGAATTTGTTACATTTGAAGAAGATGACGTCTATAATCAGGCCGACGGCACTGGTTTTGTCAATCTCTTTGGCCTGCCGCTCAAAGTTCGCGCTTTGATGCAGGAAAAGACGGGGCTTTTGAAATGAGTACGAAGCTCTGGGGCGGTCGTTTTACCAAGACCACGGATGAAATGATCAATGAGTTTCAGGCATCCATCAGTTTTGACAAACGTATGTATCATGAGGATATTGCCGGCAGTATAGCGCACGCTTCGATGCTGGCCCAGTGCGGCATTATTTCCGATGAGGATTGCGCGGCGATTGTCGGGGGTCTGAAGGATATTCTGGCACAGATCGAAAAGGGGACATTTTCTTTTGATGTGGCGCTGGAGGATATTCATATGAATATCGAAAAGCGGCTGACCGATGCGATCGGCGAAGCCGGCGGACGGCTGCATACGGCTCGCAGCCGGAATGATCAGGTGGCGCTGGATACGCATATGTATGTGCGGAAACAGGTTGTGGAAGTCGAGAAGCTGATTCTCGATATGCAGCGGGCCTTATTGGAGACGGCGCAGAAGTATGGAGATGTGATCATGCCGGGGTACACGCATTTGCAGCGGGCGCAGCCGATCTTGTTTGCGCATCACCTGTTGGCTTATTTTGCGATGCTGAGCCGGGATTATGCGCGCTTTGCCGGCGTATATGAACGGGCGGATATTATGCCGCTGGGAGCTGGCGCGTTGGCAGGGACAACATTTCCCATTGATCGGGAAGTTGTTGCCCGGCAGTTGAATTTTGCTCATATTTACGGCAACAGTCTCGATGCTGTTAGCGATCGTGATTACATCATGGAGTTCCTGTCGGCGGCGTCCATTCTTATGGTGCATTTGTCGCGTCTAAGCGAGGAGACCGTTCTCTGGTGTTCGCGGGAATTTTCTTTTATCGAGCTGGACGATGCGCATTGCACGGGTTCGAGCATGATGCCGCAGAAAAAAAATCCGGATGTATCTGAATTGGTTCGCGGCAAAACCGGACGGGTCATCGGGCATCTCATGGCCATGCTGACGACGGTCAAGGGACTGCCGCTGGCTTATAATAAGGATTTGCAGGAAGATAAGGAAGGCATTTTTGATGCCATTGATACGGTGAAATTCAGTCTGGCCGTTTACGCGCAGATCCTGCGCGGGATGAAGGTTCGAGCCGATGTTATGAAAAAAGCGGTTACCGAAGATTTTTCCAATGCGACGGATCTGGCGGATTATCTGGTCCGGAAGGGGATGCCTTTCCGACAGGCACATGCGGTATCGGGACAAGCGGTTCACTATTGCATTGAGCAACATAAGTGGCTGGAAGATCTTACCATGGATGAGTTTAAGACGCTTTCACCTTTATTTGCGGAAGATATCCGGGACGCAATCCGACCGGAAACCTGCGTGAAAAACCGTAATTCTCTCGGCGGGACTTCGTATAAGCAGGTGGCGCGGCAACTGGAAGCCGCCGCAGCGTTGATGGAGTCCGAGCAGAAAATCACGGCACAGCAGGAAGAAAAACAGATTTAAAATAAGGCTGGGTATTTGGTCAGGATGCAGACGGTTGGTAGCCGTTTGCATCTTTTTTTGCGCGTCGGCAGCGTATTTTTGCAGGATTTTTTCAATTGAATATGATATGATAATAAAGTATGTCAGAAAGGGAGAACAAAATGAGAATATTGAAGATGATCAAGCCGCTGGACTGGGTAATCTGTGCGATTGGCGTGTTTGTGTTTATCAGAGTGGACTTTCATAATGTTACGATTGAGGACGTCATTTATATGACGGTCATCCTCATGTGGTTTCTCATGCTTTGCGTGCGGCTCTACATTCAGTCCCGGCGATCCTGAATGAGGCGCGCAGCTTGATATTGCGCAGGCTTTCATTGACAAGCTTGGAGAAAACTTTTATACTTTAAGGGAATCTTTCAGATAATGAGGTGAATACAGTGGGAGAATTGAGACAGCTGACGATCTGTTTGCCGGAAGAAATGCTGAACAAGATCGACAGACTGGCGGTTCGGCAGCAATATAGCCGCAGCGAACTCGTTTATGAGGCAATGGATGCCTATATCACCCGGTATGAACATGAAATGATGCTGGAATGTATGCGCCGAGGGTATCAAGAGATGGCGCCGATTAATTTGTCATTGGCTGAAGAGGGCCTTGTAGACTAGACGGGACGTGAATGCTGTATGCTTATCAAGCGTGGCGAGGTGTACTATGCCAATCTGAGTCCGGTGCAGGGCTCAGAGCAAGGCGGGCGCAGGCCCGTGCTCGTCATTCAGAATGATGTCGGCAATCATTATAGTCCGACCGTTATCGTGGCGGCTATTACGGCGCAGATTACGAAGGGAAAATTGCCAACGCATGTAGAACTTCCCCGGGAGGATTGTCACTTGGAGAGGGATTCGGTGGTGCTGTTGGAACAACTGCGGACGGTCGATAAGCATCGGTTAGGCGAGCGGCTGACTATGCTGGACAAAAAATATATGGAGCGGGTCGATGCGGCGCTGCGCATCAGTACTGGATTGGTTCGGGTCTGATGTTTGGAGCTGGCGCGGGATGGTTTTCGAAATGGAGTTGAAGGCGTGGTAAAACGATTTTTTTCTTTGCTGGTGATGTTGCTGTTTACGGCGGTTTTAGTGAGCGGATGCGGCGGTAGTGCGGCCAAAGCTCCGGCAGACGGCGGACTTACAATCAAAATGCTGGATGTAGGTCAAGGCGATGCGATTTTGATTCGCACGGCGGCGCAGACAATTCTCATTGATACGAGCGACAGTGATGAACAGGCAAAGTTTCGCGCCGCCTTGCAAAAGGAAGGCGTGACCGTGATTGATAAATTGATTATCACGCATCCGCATCGGGATCATCTGGGCGGGGCAGCGCTTCTTTTTAAAGAATTTACCGTTAAGGCAGTGTATGATAACGGACAGGCAACGACACAGAAATTCTATCGCGATTATCTCAAACAGATTAAGGCGAAGAAGATTGCTTATAAAGCTTTGCGGGACGGCGATGTGCTCGATTTTGGCGGCGGGGTCAGTTTTCAGGTGCTGAGTCCGACGGAGGCGATGGTAGAGGATGGCGGCCGGACCAAGGATGGCACGATTAATCTGAATTTGAATTCAGTGGTTGGCCGGTTGGTTTATAACGATTTTTCCATGTTGTTTACGGGAGATGCCGAACTGCCGACGGAGCAGGGTATCTTGCAGCGGCACGGTAAGGATGCGGTGAAGAGTTTGATTCTAAAGTCGCCGCATCATGGCAGTAAGACTTCTTCCAGTCCCGCGTATCTGAAAGCTGTACAACCCAAAGTGGCGTTGATTTCCTGTGGTGTGGGCAATGCGTATCATCATCCGCATCCGTCGACACGGAAACGCTATGAGACGGATCATATTGATTTTTATCGTACCGATCGCAATGGTACGATTACCGTACATACGGACGGGCATGATTATACGGTTACGCCGGAGCGCGGCGTTAAGAATGATGATACAGAAAATTAAGGACTAAGGGGGCAGTGAAATGGCTACGGCAGTGATCGATCGTTTTGAAGAAGATAAGGCTGTGCTGCTGGTCGGCGCGTCGGAAACCGAAGTTGTTTTTCCCGCAGCGGAATTGCCGGACGGACTCAGCGAGGGCGATTATATACGTCTGGATATATCGTATGATGAAGCGGCAACCAAGGCGGCATTGGCCGAAGCACAAGCGCTTTTACATGACATACAGGGAGCGAATGAATCATGATAGTGGATTTTTCCAATAAAATTGGCCGAGTGCTGGGCGCTCTGGCGTTCTTTTTTCTGTTGCTTCCGTCAGTCTGTCTGGCGGGAAAGCCGGTGCATGAGATCAATTATTTTCAGTCGCATGTGATGCAGGAAAATGGGCAGACGCTGCTGCGGATTGAAATCGGCTTGAATCGGCCGGATCCGGAGTATAAAGTTCAGGTGAATGCTGCGAAACCAAAACAGCTGCTTTTAGATCTGGAAAATACGGAAATTGGCGATATTCGTAAGGATATTACTCTGGATGGAAAACTGGCGCGGTTTATGACGTTTCGCGAACTGGAACGCCGCCATACGCAGGTGATGGTGGCTATGTCCCAACCGGCAGCAGGTCTCTATCGAGTTTATACACAGGCGGCTGATCGTAAGGCACAGAAGCCGTATCGCATCGTGATTGATGTTCTGGCGGCTCCGATTAAGGCCCCTGCGGACAAAGTGGCCGGGGTTACGGGCAAGGTGATTGTGCTCGATCCGGGCCATGGCGGGACGGATTCCGGGGCGATTGGCCCGGATGGCGTACAGGAAAAGGATGTGACGCTGTCGGTTGCCCGGCGCGTGCGGGATATTCTGACGGCTTCCGGCGCGCGGGTTGCGATGACAAGGGATACGGATTGCGATGTTTATGGCGCCAATGCAACCGATCGGCAGGAACTGCAGGCCCGGGTCAATGTGGGCGCGTATACTCCGGGAACGCAGGTGTTTTTGAGCATTCACTGTAATGCGTTTTCTAGTCCGGATGCCAATGGCACGGCTACGTATTATTATCCGAAGAGTGACTATGATGCAGTGCTGGCACAGGATTTGCAGCAGCAGCTGGTTGCCGCCGGCGGCTTGCGTGATCGTGGAATTAATGAAGCAAATTTTTACGTAGTCAAACGTTCGGCCATGCCGGCAGCTTTGGTGGAACTGGCGTTCATAACGAACTATCGTGAAGAGGCGCTGCTCAGCGATGATGATTTTCAGAATAAGATGGCGATGGCCATCTGTCAGGGATTGGGAAAATTTTTTACCGATACCGGTATCTGATACATAGAGAACCGAAACAGAAGGGACGGTTGAAAGCATGAAATCATTTAAAATTATTGTTTTCGCCTTAGCGGCCTTGCTGCTGCTGGCGACTGCGGGGTGTGCCCCAGGGGGGCAGCCGGCGGCTGGTTCGGGCTCGGATGCGTCTTCTTCGCAAACCAACGCGACGCCGAAAGCCGGAGATAAGAAAAATGATCCGGCGGCTCAAAATCTACAGGTGAAGCTTTACTATCCCAATGATGACGCCACCAAACTGGTGGCCGTTATGCAGCAGGTGCCGGCTAATGATAAATATCAGGCGGCGGTGAAGGCTTTGATGGCGGGGACGAAGCAGGCAGGTCTGATCGGAATTTTTCCGAAGGAGGCTAAATTGCGGAGTGTGACGGTCAAAGACGGCTTGGCCACAGTTGATTTCAGCCGGGAGCTGACGCGCCGCTTTGTCGGCGGGTCTACGGGGGAACTTATGTTGGTGGGGTCGTTAGTGGACACGCTGACTGAATTCCCGGAGGTTAAAAAGGTTCAGATTAAAATAGAGGGACAAACTGTCGAAACGATTGCCGGTCATATGGATACCAGCGCGCCGTTTGTCCGCATGGAAAAACTTATTCGATAGCCAGGGGGGAAACCTTTGCTTCTTTTCGGAGGAATGAAGGTTTCTTTTATTTTATCTATTTTTTTATGGAGGAGTGTTGTATATGTTCAAAAAAACAGCATTGGAAGCTGTATTTAAACGGTGGCAGAAGGGCAGTTTTGCCGTTCGTTTCTGGGATGGAGAAACGGTACAGTATGGCAGTGGAGCTCCGGTATTTACCGTAATATTTAATCGGGAACCGGAAATCACCGGCATCAAGAAGGATCTTATTTTGATGATGGGCGAGGCTTATATGCATGGCACGATCGATTTTGAGGGCAATATGGATGATATTATTTCCATCATGTTTCAGAATGGTTCTTCTTATGAGCCCAAAGATTTTCATTTTGATGCGTTGTTAAAGGAATTCAAGGCCGAGGATGGTCAAATCGAGCGAGAAAACATTCATCGTCATTATGATCTGGGCAATCGTTTTTTTGCGTTATGGCTGGATAAAACAATGTCTTATTCCTGTGCGTATTTTTCTCGGCCGGAAGATACTCTCGAGCAGGCGCAGCTCAATAAAATCGATCATAGCCTGAAAAAACTGAATCTGAAAAAGGGTGAACGCTTGCTGGATATTGGCTGCGGCTGGGGCTGGCTGGTCATCCGTGCGGCGCAGCTCTACGGCGTGCATGCAGTGGGTATTACACTGAGTCAGGAGCAGTATGAGGGCGCTAATGCTCGGATACGGAAACTGGGGTTGACCGATCTCGTTGAGGTGCGGCTGGAGAATTATCTCGAGATGGACGGCGACAAGGAACAGTTTGATAAGATTGTCAGTATTGGGATGTTTGAACATGTCGGCAAAAAGTATTTGCCGCTTTATTTGGCCAAGGTACAACACTTGTTGAAAGAACAGGGACTGTTTTTGCTGCATTCCATCATGGGCGATAAGGAGTCGCCGACAAATTCCTGGATGCGTACGTATATCTTCCCGGGCGGTTATGTCCCGTCTTTGCGGGAAACGGTGCAGCTGCTGCCGGAGTTTTCGTTTAATCTGTTGCATTTGGAAAGTCTGCGCCGACATTACGCCCGCACGTTGGATTGTTGGGTTGGCAATTTCAACCAATGCCGGGATACCGTCGTCGGCGAGTATGGAGAGGAATTTGTTCGGATGTGGAGTTTGTATCTGCGCGGCTGTGCGGCGGCTTTTCGCACAGGTAATATTGATGTGTATCAGTGTCTTTTGTCCAAGGGAACGAATAATCAGGTGCCGATGACGGCTGCCTATATGTATGCGGATGAGCTAAAGTAAAGCTTGCTGACCATCGGGCAATCTGTTACAATAAAGTCAGAATTGCATATTTTCACTAGGGGAGCGAAAGCTGAGAAGCCGCAAGGCTGACCCTTGGAACCTGTTGGGATAATACCTGCGTAGGGAAGTGGCATGATGAATTTTACCGCGCGACTATCAGGTCGGGCGGTTATTTTTTAGGAGGAGATTTTTAATGGCGACACAAATGCAGCAAGCTCGTGAGGGGAAAATAACGGATGCAATGCGTATCGTGGCAGAAAAGGAACTGCAGACACCAGAGACGATACGGGAACGAGTAGCGAGAGGAACGGTGGCAATCTGTGCGAATGTCAACCATGCCGGTTTGCAGCCGGCGGGCGTAGGAGAAGGGCTGCGTATCAAAGTAAATGCCAATATTGGCACGTCGAGCACCTTTCCCGATATTGCGCCGGAACTGGATAAACTGGCTGAGGCGGTGCGCTGCGGCGCGGATGCAGTCATGGACTTGTCCACCGGAAATCATATTGATGAATCGCGGCGTCAGATTATAGCCCATTCGCCGATTATGGTGGGGACAGTTCCCATTTATGAGGCGACGGTAAAAGCAATTCGGGAACATGGTGCCGTCGTGTCCATGACAGCCGAAGATTTGCTGCATACGCTTGAGCAGCAGGCAAAAGACGGCGCTGATTTTATGACCATACACTGCGGCATTACGCAGGCGGCTATTACCCGGCTGCAGCGACAGGGAAGGTTGATGGATATTGTGAGCCGCGGCGGTTCGTTTATTACTGGCTGGATGTTGCACAATGAAAAAGAAAATCCGCTGTATGAGCATTATGATGATATTCTGGATATTTGTGAAAAATATGATGTGACCGTCAGCCTGGGCGATGGACTGCGTCCGGGCTGTCTGGCCGATGCGACGGATCGGGCGCAGCTTACGGAGCTGATCACGTTGGGTGAACTAGTGGATCGGGCCTGGCGCCGGGGTGTGCAAGCGATGGTAGAGGGGCCGGGCCATGTTCCTTATAATCAGATTGCGGCCAATATGCAGCTGGAAAAGCGCCTTTGCCGCAATGCGCCGTTTTATGTGCTTGGTCCTTTGGTAACGGATATTGCGCCGGGATATGATCACATTACGGCGGCGATTGGCGGAACGCTGGCCGCCGTGAGCGGCGCCGATTTTCTTTGTTATGTGACGCCGGCAGAACATCTGGCGTTACCTACAATTGAAGATGTACATGCCGGCGTTATGACGGCGCGCATTGCGGCGCATGCAGCCGATGTTGCTAAGGGAACGCCGGGAGCCGCCGATTGGGATAGAAAAATGGCTAAGGCCCGCAAACAACTGGATTGGGATGCACAGCTGGCTTTGGCCATAGATCCGGATTATGCACGGACGAAGCGCGGGGCACGGAATGCGGCGCATGAGGAAGCCTGTTCGATGTGCGGCGAGTATTGTGCGGTGAAGTTAATCAATCAGTATATGGATAAACAATCGCGCCCCAATGATGATTGAGAAAATTTTGGTAAAAATTTTCAAAAAAACAGGAATGCTATGCTGTTATCGCGAATTACCTACTATAAAAGATAGGAGGGATTTGCCATGGCAAAAATCAAAAAGATTTTAGTACCGGTAGATGGGTCAGTGAACGCCACCAAGGCAGTGGATCAGGCGATCTTTTTTGCGCAAAAGTGTCATGCGGCGCTGGATTTTGTATATGTTTCCAGCAATATTAATAAGGATATTCCCAGTCAAATTGTATTTGATAATATCTGGAAGCGGTTGCCGGAAGATATTCCGGCGGGCAAGCATGTTGCGTCCGGTACGATCTCCAAAGCGATTCTTAAGGTTGCCGCGGCGGAGCAAAGCGATATGATTATCATGGGCAGCCGCGGTTTGGGCTTGTTTCGCGGCGTGCTGATCGGCAGCGTCAGTCAGCAGGTGGTTGAGGCATCACCCATTCCAGTTATGGTTGTAAAATAAAAACATTAGTTTACACTATGCGACCATTAAAAGAAAAAGCTTGCAAAAAATGTTTCATTGTGATATTCTGGTAACCATGGGATAAACGAATATCTGAAATGCGTTGCAGAGGAATAGTAAGGTCCGGGGAATCTATAGAGAGCCGCTGTGTGGTGGAAGGCGGTGAAGAAGCGGATCGGAACTCACCTTGAAGCAGCTCGCTGAATGGAGTAGGCGGAGCCGGGAACTGGCCGTTACAGCAGGAGGATATGATGGTATCCGTAATGAGTGCATGCCGCTGGCATGAATTGGAGTGGTAACACGCAGGCAAAGCCTTCGTCTCTTGTTAGAAGAGACGAAGGCTTATTTTTTTGGGAGGAGACGCACAATGAACAATTATACGAAGTACAGAAAAGGGTATTATATGCCGCCGGTTATGGATTTCACTTGGGCGAAAAAAGAATATCCGGACCATGCGCCGGTTTGGTGCAGCGTGGATTTGCGGGACGGTAATCAATCGCTGATTATTCCGATGAGTCTGGATGAAAAAATAGAGTTCTATAAGATGCTGGTTAAAATCGGTTTTAAAGAAATTGAGGTTGGTTTTCCAGCGGCTTCCGAAACCGAATATGCATTTCTGCGGAAATTGGTTGAAGATGATCTGATTCCAGATGATGTGACTGTGCAGGTGTTGACACAGGCGCGCGAACATATCATTAAGAAGACTTTTGCGGCGCTGCAGGGCGTGAAACATGCAATCGTTCATGTTTACAACTCGACTTCTGTCGCGCAGCGGGAGCAAGTCTTCCGGATGTCAAAAGAAGAAATCAAGCAGATTGCCGTAGATGGAGCAAAGCTTTTGAAGCAGCTTACAGAAGCAGCGGGCGCCGATTATCGGTTTGAGTATTCGCCGGAGAGTTTTACCGGCACGGAACCGGAATATGCGCTGGAGGTTTGCAATGCTGTGCTGGATGTCTGGCAGCCGACGGAAGAACGTAAAGCCATTATTAATATTCCGGTTACGGTAGAACTTTCCATGCCGCATGTTTATGCGATGCAGGTGGCGTATATTTCACAGAATCTCAAGTATCGTGACCGCGTGGTTTTATCTTTGCATCCGCATAATGACCGCGGCTGCGGCGTAGCGGATTCTGAACTTGGATTGCTTGCCGGAGCGGATCGCATTGAAGGGACCTTGTTCGGCAATGGCGAACGTACGGGCAATGCCGATATTGTAACAATTGCGATGAATATGTTCGCGTTGGGGGTGGATCCGGAGCTTGATTTTTCCCAGATGCCGCAGTTGGTGGAAATGTATGAACGAGTTACTCGCATGAATGTGCATGCAAGACAGCCATATGCCGGGGAGCTTGTTTTTGCCGCTTTTTCCGGATCCCATCAGGATGCGATAGCCAAGGGGATGAAGTACCGTGAAGAAAAAGATCCGAGCCGGTGGACAGTACCTTATCTGGCCATTGATCCAAAGGATGTCGGCCGCCAATATGACGGCGACGTCATTCGGATCAACAGTCAGTCTGGTAAGGGCGGCGTTGGCTTTATCATGGAACAGAAATATGGCATTGTCATGCCGAAGAAAATGCGCGAAGATTTTGGGTATTGCGTGAAGAACGTTTCGGATCATAAGCATAAGGAACTGATGCCGGATGAGATTTATCAGATTTTCCAAACGGAATATGTGAATGTAGAAACGCCTTATAAACTGGTGGATTTTTTCTTAAAAAAAGAGCCGGACGGCGTTCGTACCGGCGAGGTTCATATGATTATTTCCGGACGTGAAGTCACGTATCAGGCTCGCGGCAATGGCCGTCTGGATGCTGTTAGTAATGCGCTGCAGGAACATCTTGGTGTGAAATATTCTAATCTCACTTACAGCGAGCATGCTTTGGAAATTGGCTCGACTTCGCGGGCCATGGCGTATATCAGCATTATGGGCGAGGATGGAAAAAATTATTGGGGCGCCGGGATGGATACTGATATTATCACGGCTTCTATTATGGCGCTGGTGAGCGCGATCAACCGTATGCAAAGCTTCCATTAAACAGGCAAAAAAAGACAATGTCCATATTGACGTTGTCTTTTTTTGCCTATTTTTCAGTAAAAAATTTTTAAAAATTTTTACTGAAAAAAAAGGAAAATAGAAAGCAGTTGTCGAATACATGTATTAAAGTAATACAAATAATGCCTTTTGGTAATAGCTAAGTTACATAGTTACAAAAAAATTGGCAGAGGAGAACGATTATGGGACAGGATAAGAATGTTAGTACAGAGACATGGTTAAAGTATTGTCGGAGTGCACTGCGTAACTTCTTTCAGCAGGAAACTGCCGGCGGCATTGTGTTGCTGCTTTGTGCGGTGCTGGCGATGGTTCTTGCTAATACGGGCGTATCCGGCGTATATGAACGGGTTCTCGAATACTCGCTGGGCGTCGGACCGTATTCTATGACTGTGCTGGAATGGATTAACGATGGCCTGATGGCGGTATTCTTTTTTGTGGTTGGGATGGAAATTAAAACCGAGTTTCTGTTTGGCGAGCTTCGGAAACCATCGGCAACTCTGCTGCCGGTCATCGGAGCTCTGGGCGGCATGGCGGTGCCGGCCTTGATCTATGCTCTCATTAATTATGGCGGCCCCTACATGCGCGGTTGTGGTGTGCCGGTAGCTACCGATATCGCTTTTTCTCTCGGCGTGCTTACATTTGCGGCCAGTAAAGCGCCGCGCAGCATTGCTGTTTTTCTGGTGACGCTGGCAGTGGCGGATGATCTTGGCGGCATTATTGTCATTGCTTTGTTTTACAATTCGGATATCAACTGGATGATGTTGGGAGTTAGTGCGGCTGTTATTGCCGTGTTGTATGCTTTTTGTAAGAAACAGGTGCATTCCATGCCGCTCTATGTTGTGGGCGGGTTATTGCTCTGGTATCTTTTCCGCGGCGCCGGCATCCATCCGACGATTGCCGGCGTTATCCTCGGTTTTTGCATCCCGGCAGCTCGTACGGCCGATACAATGAAAGAAGGGCTTTTGTATAAGCTCTATACCCGACTGACGCCATGGTCTTCTTTTTTTATCATGCCTTTATTTGCGCTTTCCAATGCCGGGATTGCCTTGAGCCTTGCCAATTTTAGCCATGTATTTTCCCCCATTGGCCTGGGCATTCTTCTTGGTCTTTGCATTGGTAAACCAGTTGGTATATTCCTGACAGCGTTTACGCTTATTAAACTGCATATTGTTGATATGCCAGCCGGTGCTAAGTTCCGGCATTTTGCCGGCGTCAGTATTTTGGGCGGTATCGGTTTTACCGTTTCGTTGTTTATCGCTTCTCTGGCATTTACGGATCCAGGGGATCTTATGGTGGCAAAAACGGCTATCGTTTGTGCTTCGGTAATCGCTAGCGTTGTCGGTACTCTGGCTTTTAAAGTTATTTTGCATAAAGACGCTGAAGAGAATGAGCATAATCATCATAATGCGGCTGGTCATATGACGGAAGTTTCGTTGCGGGAATCAGTCTAAAATAAGCCAAAACATCATATGTTTACGATAGAAGCCGGCTCAGAATATGGAGTCCGGCTTCTATTTGCGCCGGAGCGAGGGTGGCAAAACTCAGCCGCAGATGACTGGTATCTGCCTGCAGGGGGTAAAAGCCGCTGCCATCGGTGAGAATCAGACCGTTTTGGGCGGCGGCGGCACAGAGCGAGCTGCTGTTTATGCCATCGGCTAAAGTGCCCCAGAAGGAAAGACCTCCCTTTGGGTGCAACAGTTGAATTTTATCCGGCAGCAAAAGACGGGCGCGTTCTTCGGTATACTGATAATGCGTTCGGTAAATGCGTCGTATATCGCGGATATGCTGCTGCCAGATTCCTTCGCGCAGATAGAGATCGAAGACGCGCTGCGTTAGGCCGGAGGTTGAAAGATCGGCAAGCCGCTTGACCTTTAGAATACGGTCGGCTAATGCAGATGGCATCGTGAGGAACGCCAGACGCAATCCCGGCATAAAAATTTTTGAGAAACTTTTTAAATAGATGATTCGGTCATCCCGGTCCATCACTTTCAGCGGAAGCAAAGGCTGCTTTGTATAGCTGAGTTCGCGAATATAGTCGTCTTCGAGAACATAAACGTTATAGTAACGGGCCAGTCCCATGAGACGCGAGCGGGTTTCACGGTCATAGGTAATGCCGGTCGGGTTTTGCAGGTTGGGCATGATGTACAGCAGCCGGGGATGAAAACGGCGCAGCTGTTCTTCCAGTAGGACGAGGTCGATGCCGCTGTGGCAGAGCGGAATGCCGATGATTTTTGCGCCGCGGGCCCGAAATGCGGCGATGGCGCCAGGATAGGTCGGTGATTCGGTAAAGACGTAATCCCCATGGGCAAGCAGGGCGCGGGCTATGATATCAATGCCCTGCTGGGCGCCGGAGATGATTTGCAGATGGTCGGCGGTGGTATGAATGCCGGCCAAGGCAAGGTAGGCGGTCAGGGACTCGCGCAGCGGGCCAAAGCCCTGGCTTTCCTGATAGCTGAAAGCGTGTCCTTGATCGCGATCCAGTACTTTGAGAATCAATTTTTTGAATTGTTCAATGGAGATAATATCCGGATTGAGCGATATGCTGCTCATGTCGATACTGCTGCCAGACGGATCGTGTTCTGTGGCGGGAATTTCAAATAAGTCAATCCTATCCTCTGGTTCTTGTTCGGGTGAAGTGGGTAATTCGGCGACAAAACTGCCGGCGCCGGCGCGGGAACGAATGTAGCCGTTTTGTTCCAGTTCGCGGTAAGCGCTGACTACGGTGCCGGGGTTGATACCAAGCCGGACGGCGAGTTTTCGGACCGGCGGCAGCAGGTAGCCGGGCGTAATCTGTCCGTTTTGGATACGGTTGAGAATCGCATTATAGAGCTGTGCGTACAGCGGTGTCTTCTGTCGCCGCGATATTTTTATCGAAGAAAAATCATTTAAGGAATCAGGCATAACCTGTTCCTCCTTTCTGGAGTTTCTGCTATATTGTATTGATACAATGATTGTAACAGGTTTACAAAAAAATGCAATTGGCTGTTTTTGTAAATTAAAACTTGCAATAAAAGACATCCGTTTTTATAGGATAGATGTATAGTTTATGGTGATGAGTACATAAATTTGTATAAATTAAGTTGACAATCCTGAATATGCATGATAACATAAGAATATAGTTTCGATTTTATATTTTATTTGTGAGGAGGTTTTATTGATGAAGAGAAAAACGTATATGATGATTGCGTCAGTTCTCATGCTCCTGAGTTTTGTTTCTGCTTATGCGGAACAGGGTCAGCATCAAAAAGCCGAATCGGTAGTTCAGAACGAGATTCAAAGTGCTGATTCGGTGAGTGGGGGAGCGCCCGTGCTGCTGATGAGCAATCATAAATCGTAAGCTATGGAATGCTGTTCGGGCATCTTAGATATTCGGACAGCTTGCCGGGGGACTGCCATGCGGCAGTCCCCTTTTCTGACCCTTATTCCCCCTAAAATACTTGTATTTCCTTGCTATTTATGATATTATGCTTTGTATGGCGTATTGGGACTATGGCTGTTTTATGTGACGCAGGCTGTTCGGGTAAGCCAGAATATGAAAATAAAATAACAGATAAAACAGGAGGTCATTTTAGACAATGAAAGTTACGGCAGAGAACATAGACAACCAGCAAGTTGTTCTGGAAATTGAGGTATCGGCAGACGAGTGGGGCAAGGCCATTCAGCAGGCGGTCAAGAAAGTTGCGAACCAGGTAAATATCCCGGGATTCCGCAAGGGTAAGGCTCCGCGCCGTATTCTGGAACAGCATGTCGGACAGAAGGCTCTTCTTGACGAGGCTTATGAAATTGCCGCGCCGAAAGCATTTGATGCGGCGCTGAAGGAGCAGAAGATTGAGCTTGCTGCGTATCCAAAGTTCGAAACGGTAACGGCAGAAGAGGGCAAGCCGTTGGTCTTTAAAGCTACAGTTACGCCGAAACCGGAAGTTCAGCTGGGCGAGTATAAAGGTCTTAAAATTGCCAAAAAAACGGCAGAAGTAACAGAAGAAGAAGTGGACAAGCATATCGAGCAGATGCGGGATCGTCAGGCACAGATGGTGGAAGCTCCGGCGGATGCAGTCGTTGCTGACGGCGATTTTACAACGCTTGATTTTAAGGGATTTGTCGATGGCGAGGCTTTTGACGGCGGAGAGGGCAAGGATTATCCGCTGCAGATTGGCTCCAAAAGCTTTATTCCCGGCTTTGAGGAGCAGTTAATTGGCGCAAAGATTGGCGAGGAACGTGAAGTCAAGGTCGCTTTCCCGGAAGATTATCATGAGAAAAAGCTGGCTGGCAAACCGGCTGTCTTTAAATGCACCGTCCGGACGATAAAACATAAAGAGTTGCCGGCGCTTGACGATGCCTTTGCAGCAAAGGTTAGTGTTTTCAAGACGCTGGCTGAGCTTAAGCAGGATGTTCGCGCCAAGATGGAAAAGACGGCGGCGACGAAGGCAGAAAATGACCGTCGGGCAGAAGCCATTCAGCAGGCGGCGGATAATATTACGGTGACGGTTCCGCCGGTGATGGTAGATGACCGCGTAACGCAGATGATTCAGGAATTGTCGATGCGGCTGGAACAGCAGGGACTGAAGTTTGAACAGTATCTGCAGTATTCCGGCACGGATATCGCCAAGATCCGCGAGGATTATCGCGAAAATGCGGAAAAGAATGTTAGAACCGATCTTATGCTGGAAGCAGTTGCCAAAGCTGAAGGCGTAAAAGTAGAAGCAGTTGATCTGGACAGCGAGATTGCCATGATGGCGCAGGCCTATGGCGCGACCGTAGAACAGGTCAGAAAAATTATTCAGGAACAGGGACGTATCGGCGATTTGGCCGTAACGGTTCTGCGCCGTAAGACGGCACAGTTGATCGTTGACAGCCTGACGGAATAATTTTCTGTTCCGCACTGGGTGGGGTGATTAAATGGGTTATTATGTACCAATGGTAGTAGAAAGATCGAATCGCGGCGAACGCGCATATGATATTTATTCCCGTTTGCTCAAGGACCGTATCGTTTTTCTTGGCGGTCCGATTGATGATAATGTGGCGAATGTTGTAGTCGCGCAGTTGTTATTTTTAGAGTCGGAGGATCCCGACAAAGATATCCATCTGTATATTAACAGTCCGGGTGGTGTCGTGACGGCTGGTTTGGCAATTTATGACACCATGCAGTATATCAAGCCGGATGTTTCGACCATCTGCATCGGGCAGGCCGCCAGCATGGGGTCGCTCTTGCTGACTGCCGGCGCGCCGGGCAAGCGTTATGCGCTGCCGCTGGCCCGCATTATGATTCATCAGCCGCTGGGCGGTGCGCAGGGGCAGTCTACGGATATTCAGATTCAGGCGAAGGAAATCCTGCGCCTGCGTGAAGTCGGCAACGATATTCTCGTGAAGCATACCGGAAGAGCTCGTGAGAAGGTCATGGCGGATACGGAGCGGGACAATTTCATGAGTGCGGAGGAAGCGAAGGCTTATGGGCTGATCGATCAGGTGATCACGGCCCGTCCGGCGAAGAAGACTGAGCCGGAGGACTGAGGGGTGGTATCATGTTGAAGTTTGGCGAAGAAAAGGGACAGCTGAAATGCTCGTTTTGCGGTAAATCCCAGGAACAAGTCAGGAAACTGGTTGCCGGTCCGGGCGTTTATATCTGCGATGAGTGCATTGAGCTCTGCAACGAAATCATTGAGGAAGAATTTAGTGAGGACGTTGAGGTTGAACTAAAGGATGTACCCAAACCAAAGGACATCAGACAGACACTTGATCAGTACGTGATTGGTCAGGACGAGGCTAAAAAATCTTTGTCCGTTGCCGTTTATAATCATTACAAGCGTATTAATATGGGGCCGGTCAAGAGTGAGGACGTTGAGCTGCAAAAATCCAACATCCTTATGCTGGGGCCGACGGGCAGCGGTAAGACGCTTTTGGCGCAGACGCTGGCCCGGATTATTAATGTGCCGTTTGCTATTGCCGATGCAACTTCTTTGACGGAAGCCGGTTATGTGGGCGAGGATGTTGAGAACATTCTTCTAAAGCTGATTCAGGCTGCGGATTATGATGTGGAAAAAGCCGAAAAGGGCATTGTCTATATTGATGAAATCGATAAGATTGCCCGTAAATCGGAAAACCCTTCTATTACGCGGGATGTATCCGGCGAAGGGGTGCAGCAGGCTCTGCTGAAAATTCTTGAGGGCACGGTAGCTTCCGTACCGCCACAGGGCGGTCGTAAGCATCCGCATCAGGAATTGATTCAGATTGATACGACGAATATTCTCTTTATCTGCGGCGGCGCTTTTGATGGCATTGAAAAGATTATTGAGGAACGTCTGGGTAAAAAAAATATGGGATTTGGCGCATTTATCGAGTCGCGGACGGAGCATAATATTGGCGAAACTCTGCGGCAGGTGTTGCCGGAGGATTTACTAAAAAATGGTTTAATTCCGGAGTTTGTCGGTCGTCTGCCGATTGTGGTGACATTGGATGCTCTGGGAGAAGAAGCTTTGATGAATATCCTTACGGAGCCAAAGAATGCGTTGGTTAAACAGTATCAGAAACTTTTGGAATTGGACGGCGTCAAGCTGGTATTTGAGGATGAGGCTTTGCGGTTGATTGCCCGGGAAGCGCTGCAGCGAAAAACAGGTGCTCGCGGACTGCGTGCGATTATTGAAGGCATCATGCGTAATATCATGTATGAGGTTCCATCGGCGGAGGGAGTTTCGCTCTGCCGGGTGACGAAGGATGTTGTCAGCGGACATACCGATCCGATTCTTACCATGGATAAAAAGAAACCAAAAAAACTTCTTGATAATAGGGAAGTATCGGCCTGAGAGGATACCGGTACGAGGGACGCTGCCGCTCGGCAGCGCCTCTTTTTTACTACATAAGGATATTTGCAGGGGTTTTGATGAACAGGAGGAACTTTTTTATGAAGGAAAATTGTAAGATGCCGCTTTTGCCACTTCGAGGCATGATGATTTTTCCCTATATGATTATTCATCTGGATGCCGGGCGGGATCGTTCCGTAGCGGCGCTGGAACAAGCAATGCTGCAGGATCATAAGTTGTTTCTGAGCGCTCAGAAAAATGCCGAACTCGATGTGCCGCAGCGGGATGATGTCTATGAAATCGGCACGGTGGTCGAAGTCCGACAGTTATTGAAAATGCCGGGCGGAGCGCTGCGGGTTTTGGTAGAAGGCCTGCATCGGGGTCGGATTGCCGGTTGGAATACTTTGGAGAAATATGATGAGGTTGTGGTGGAGGAATATGCCGATGCCATTGACGATTCTCTGGAGATGGAGGCCCTGACCCGTACAGTTGTGCATGAGTTTGAAGAATGGGTCAAGTTGAATAAAAAGATTCCGCCGGAAACATTGGTTTCTGTTGCTATTATTGAGGATGCCGGTCGTCTTTCCGATCTGATTGCCAGCCATATGAATTTAAAGCTGGAAGACAAACAGGCGCTGTTGGAGCTCGTTGATGTTAAAACGCGACTGGAACGTCTGTATGCTATTTTAGCCCGGGAACTGGAAGTCGCGGAACTGGAACGCAAAATCAGCGCGCAGGTGCGGAAACAGATGGAAAAAATTCAGCGGGAATATTATTTGCGGGAGCAGATCAAGGCGATTCAGAAGGAACTTGGCGATAAGGATGGCAAACAGGCCGAAATTGAAGAATATCGGTCGAAGCTGGATGCGGGGCAATATCCGGAGAATGTCCGTAAAGTCGTGGATAAAGAGATTCATCGCATGGAAACTATGTCGAATCTTTCGGCGGAAACGAGTGTTATCCGCACTTATATTGACTGGCTGTTAGCGCTTCCCTGGGAAACAGAGACGGCGGATACAATCAATCTGAAGAAGGCGGCTCGGGTTCTGGAGCATGACCATTATGGTCTGGAAAAAGTCAAGGAGCGCATTTTGGAATATCTGGCGGTTCATAAGCTGGCGTCGGAGCAGTCGGAGGATGCCGGGTTGATGAAAGCCCCAATCCTTTGTCTGGTCGGGCCGCCGGGTGTAGGTAAAACATCGCTGGCGGCTTCCGTAGCCCGAGCGGTTGGACGAAAATTTGTCCGGGCATCCCTGGGCGGCATTCGTGATGAAGCTGAGATTCGCGGGCATCGCCGCACTTATGTGGGCGCTATGCCGGGGCGCATTCTTGAGGGTCTCCGTACGGCTGGGACCAAGAATCCGGTATTCTTATTGGATGAAGTTGATAAACTGGATATGGATTATAAAGGGGATCCGTCAGCTGCGTTGCTGGAAGTATTGGATCCCGCGCAGAATAAAACATTCAGTGATCATTATGTTGAATTGCCGTTCGATTTGTCGCAGGTATTCTGGATTGTTACGGCGAATAATCTGGGGAATATACCGCGGGCGCTACGGGATCGGATGGAAATCATCTTGCTTTCCAGCTATACCGAGCAGGAAAAACTGGAAATTGCCAAACGGTACCTGTTGTTGCGGCAGCGGCGGGAAAACGGATTAAAAGCGCACGAACTGACGCTGGCGAATGGTGTTTTATCCCGTATTATTGCCGAATATACCCGGGAATCAGGGGTGCGCGAGTTGGAGCGGCTGATCGGGCATATTTGCCGCAAAGCGGCCCGGCGCATCGTGGAAGGTGACGCCAAGAGCGTGCGGGTAACTGTCAGTCAGTTGGAAGATTATCTGGGTCGTCCAAAGTTTACGCATACGAAGGCAGAAACTGAACCGCAGGTCGGCGTTTGTACGGGAATGGCTTGGACGGAGGTCGGCGGCGATATTTTGCCGACGGAAGTTACGGTGCTTAAAGGCAGAGGAAAACTGATTCTCACGGGGCAATTAGGTGATGTAATGCAGGAGTCGGCGCAAGCGGGACTGTCTTATATTCGCAGTCGGGTGCAGCAGTTCAATCTGCCGGGGGATTTTTATGAGAAACAGGATATCCACATTCATCTGCCGGAAGGCGCCATTCCTAAAGATGGCCCTTCCGCCGGGATTACCATGACTACGGCGATGGTATCAGCGCTTACGCATAAAAAAGTCCGGAGCGATGTTGCAATGACCGGAGAAATCACTCTGCGGGGACGGGTATTGCCGATTGGCGGCCTGAAGGAAAAAGTTCTTGCCGCTTATCGCGAGGGGATGCACACAATCATTCTGCCAAAAGATAATGTGCGGGATATAGAAGATATTCCGAAAAATGTACGCGCCCGGCTGGAGTTTGTGCCGGTTGAAAATATGGATGAGGTTCTGGATCATGTATTGGAGAATTGAATAATGAAAGAAAAAGTTGTTATAACGCAGGGCCGGTATCTGGCTTCTGCTGTCAAAAAAGAACAGTATCCGACGGAATCGCGCCCCGAAATTGTGTTTATGGGTCGCTCCAATGTCGGTAAATCATCGCTCATTAATTCGCTCACGCGGGTCAGAAATTTGGCGCGCGTTTCCGGGCAGCCGGGAAAGACGCAAACGATCAATTTTTATGAAATCGGCGCTAAAATTGAGGGAATTGAAGAGCGTAAGGATTTCTATCTGGTGGATCTGCCGGGCTATGGCTATGCGAAGACGGGGCGGGAAAAACGCGAGCTCTGGGCAAAATTTATCAAAGAATATCTGCTGTCTTCGAAGAATTTGCAGTTTGTATGTCAGTTGATTGATATTCGCCATGCGCCAATGCCCGCTGATGTTGAAATGTTTCATTGGCTGCTGGAAAATGATCTTCCGGTGCTGCTGGTGGCGACGAAAGCGGATAAATTGGGGCGCACGGCTGCGCTGCAGAGCGCTGTCGCGATTCGCCGGTCCATGGGAATTTCTAATCTTGATGTTTTACCATATTCGTCATTAAAAAATGAAGGACGTTCAGAATTACTTGACGTCATAGCTTCTATTTTGGTACAATAGAAGTAAATAAATGACGAAGAAGGGGTTAGCCTTGCTTACAACCTTTGACAAAGCTTTACTGAATGAACTGCAAAAGGATTTTCCTGTAACGGAATATCCTTTTGCAGTAGTCGCCGAGCGGCTGGCGTCAGATGAGAAAACGGTCCTAGACCATCTGCAGGCGCTGCGGACCAATGGCTATCTGCGGCATGTGGGCGCGTTTTTTGATTCGCCGGCGCTGGGTTACGGCGGGACTTTGATTGCATTGCGGGTCGTTCCCACGCAATTGGCTGCAGTAGCTTCGATGGTGAACCGGTACAATGGCGTTACACACAATTATGAACGCGAAGGTGAGTATAATCTTTGGTTCACGCTATTGACGCCGTCGCCGGAGGAGAAACAAGCGGTCCTAAAAGCCGTTGGTTCTTTGCCGGGCGTCGAACGAATGCTGGATCTGGTGGCAGAACGAACCTATAAGATCCGTGTGCAGTTCAATCTGAAGTGAGGAGGGCTCTTCATGCTGGATGAAGTGGATAAAAAGGTCGTGCGGGCGCTGCAGGAGGATTTTCCTTTGGTGCCCGGGCCGTATGCAGTCATGGCGGCGTCGGCCGGGATTAGCGAAGAGGAATTTTTAAGCCGGGTGAACCGTTTGAAGGCAGGCGGGCAGATTCGCCGCATGGGAGCGGTCCTGCAGCACCATCGCGCCGGATTTACGGCCAATGTGCTTTGTGCCTGGCAGGTGCCGGCAGAACAGTTGAATGTGATCGGGACCGCGATGAGCCGGGAGCCGGCGATTTCGCATTGCTACAGCCGGACAACCGCTCCGGGCTGGCCGTACAATTTGTATACGATGATTCATGCACAGAGCCGGGCGGAGTGCGATGCTATTGCATCGCGGCTGAGCGCAGAACATAATCTTGTGCAACGGCGTATGCTTTACTCGGTGCGCGAATGGAAAAAATCAGCGATGAAATATTTCTGCGAATGAAAGTTTGATGGGTGCATTTCACAGGCTTCTTTCTTCCTGATGTGCATAAAAATTCCTTATTGGGAATTTTGCCGCAGGCGGTCTGATACAGGAAAGGAAGTTTGTGCGTGCATGGTGCAAACTTCTTTTGTTTTTGTACGATTTCGGGTTATTTACAATCATTTTGTTCCGGTGTATAATGAACGGTAATGGACCGGGCAAGCCTATCCAAACAAATGTCATATATGTATGATTATTCGTTTTGCGCATAAAAATACATTGTGATTTTGCTTTTTGGATCGTGCGTGCGGGCACCGTTGCAGGATTCAGTAGAATTGTAAAATTAAAGGGGGAGCACTAAAAGACATGAGCAAAAAAATGAAAACAATGGATGGCAATACTGCGGCAGCATATGTTTCTTATGCATTTACCGATGTTGCAGCTATTTATCCGATTACCCCGTCCTCTCCGATGGCGGAGCATGTTGATGCAATGGCTGCGCATGGGCAGAAAAATTTGTTTGGGCAGAAGGTGCGTGTCGTTGAACTGCAGTCGGAGGCCGGCGCAGCCGGTGCAGTGCATGGTTCCCTGCAGGCGGGCGCTCTGACGACAACATATACGGCATCACAAGGGATGCTGCTTATGATTCCCAATATGTATAAAATTTCGGGCGAGTTATTGCCGGGCGTGTTCCATATCAGTGCGCGTGCGCTGGCAACTTCATCCCTCAATATTTTTGGCGACCAGCAGGATGTCATGGCGGCTCGTCAGACCGGCGTGGCGATGCTGGCGGAGAACAGTGTGCAGCAGGTGATGGATCTTGCAGCGGTTGCGCATTTAGTAGCCATTAAAGGAAAAGTTCCGTTTATCAGCTTTTTTGACGGTTTCCGTACGTCGCATGAGATTCAAAAGGTCGAAGTCATTGATTATGACGATCTGGGCAAGATTCTTGACTGGGATGCGGTTGAGGCCTTCCGGCACCGGGCGTTGAATCCGGATCATCCGGTGATTCGCGGGACGAATCAGAATCCGGATATTTATTTTCAGGAACGGGAATCGGTCAATGATTATTATGAAGCGATTCCAGGACTCGTTGAGGAAGCAATGGCCGAGTTGGCAAAGATTACGGGGCGCGAGCATCACGTATTTGATTATCATGGCGCGCCGGATGCCGATCGTGTCATCATCGCTATGGGGTCGGTATGTGAGACGGCGGAAGAGGCTGCTGATTATCTGAATGCCAGTGGTGAAAAGGTTGGTGTGCTGAGCGTTCATCTTTACCGTCCGTTTTCTCTGCAGTATTTCTTTCAGTTTATGCCTAAAACGGTTCAAAAAATTGCAGTGCTGGATCGGACGAAGGAACCTGGCGCACTGGGAGAGCCGCTTTATCTCGATGTGCAGTCGGCGTATTATAGTTCCAATCAGCATCCGTTGATTATCGGCGGCCGTTATGGGTTAGGTGGTAAAGATGTTACGCCGGATCAGATTTTTGCTGTTTACGACGAGTTGACAAAAGCAGCGCCGAAAAATGGCTTTACTATTGGTATTGAGGATGATGTAACGCATCTTTCTTTGGCGCCTTGTAAGGAAGATGTTGATCTTACGCCGGCGGGAACCACGGCCTGCAAATTCTGGGGCTTGGGTTCTGATGGTACCGTAGGCGCAAATAAGAGCGCAATCAAGATTATCGGCGATAATACCGATATGTATGCGCAGGCCTATTTTGCCTATGATTCCAAGAAGTCAGGCGGCATTACGATGTCGCATTTGCGATTCGGCACTGCGCCGATTCATGCGCCGTATCTTATTAATAAAGCAAATTTCATTTCTTGTTCACAGGAATCCTATGTGAATAAATATGATCTGTTGGCCGGGCTGAAAAAGGGCGGAATATTTTTACTGAATACCATCTGGTCCGACGCCGAATTGGCGGAAAAACTGCCGGCAGCAATGAAGCGTTATCTGGCCGAGAAGGAGATTCGCTTCTACACGGTGAATGCGGTGAAAATTGCGCAGGAGCTTGGTTTGGGCGGGCGATTCAATATGGTCATGCAGTCCGCGTTCTTCAAATTGGCCAATATCATTCCTCTCGATAAGGCGATTGCCTATCTTAAGGCAGCGGTTGTCAGAGATTATGGGAATAAAGGGCAGAAAATTGTCGATATGAATAATGCGGCTATTGATCGGGGAATGGATCCGGCGGCTTTGATCGAGATCAAGATTCCGGCGGATTGGAAAGATGCCTGCGATGTGGAGACAACAGCTGATGCTTTGCCGGAATTCATTGCGAAGATTCAAAATGTCATGAACCGACAGGAAGGGGAAAAGCTGCCAGTTAGTACCTTTAAAGATGGTATGGAAGACGGAACCTTTCCTACCGGCGGCACCGCCTATGAAAAGCGCGGTATTGCGATTCAAGTGCCTGAATGGCAGCCTGAATTTTGCATTCAGTGCAATCAGTGTTCCTATGTTTGTCCGCATGCAGTGATTCGGCCCATTCTGACAACGGAAGAAGAAAAGTCGGCAGCTCCGACTGGAATGGAATTTAAACCGGCTTTAGGAGCCAAGGGTCTTAATTTTACGATTACGGTTTCTCCGCTGGATTGCGTTGGCTGCGGCAATTGTGCGCAGGTATGCCCGGCACCGAAAGGAAAAGCTTTGATCATGAAGCCGTTGGCGACACAGGTTGATAAACAAGCGATCTTTAATTATGCCGTTAATGATGTGGCGCCAAAGGCTAATCCGATGAATAAGAAGACGGTTAAGGGAAGCCAGTTTGAAAAGCCGCTGCTGGAATTTTCCGGTGCTTGCGCCGGCTGCGGCGAGACGCCATATGTCAAGCTGATTACGCAGCTGTTTGGCGACCGCATGATGATTGCTAATGCTACAGGATGCACATCTATTTGGGGCGCTGCCGCGCCGGCTATGCCGTATACGAAAAATGCGGCGGGGCATGGTCCGGCTTGGGCAAATTCTCTGTTTGAGGATAATGCTGAATATGGTTATGGCATGTTCCTGGGAACAAAATCTGTTCGTGACGCGCTGACTGCCGATGTTGAAGCGGCGCTGACGGCGGGCAAGGGCAGCGTCGCATTGCAGGCGGCGATGCAGGAATGGAAAGAAAAAGTTCTCGAGGGCGACGGCACACGCGAGCGTGCGGATATACTCGCCGGTTTGCTGGAACAGGAAAAGGGTTCCGATGTGCTTTTGAATAAGATATATGGCAAAAAAGACTTTTTCGTCAAACGTTCCCAGTGGGTCTTTGGCGGAGATGGCTGGGGCTATGATATCGGTTACGGCGGTCTGGATCATGTGCTGGCTTCCGGTGAGGATGTCAATGTACTGGTCATGGATACCGAAGTGTATTCCAACACCGGCGGACAGTCATCAAAATCTACGCCAGCCGCAGCGGTGGCACAGTTTGCTGCCGCTGGCAAGAAGACGAAGAAGAAAGATCTTGGGATGATGGCAATGAGCTATGGTTATGTTTATGTGGCGCAGATTGCTATGGGCGCCGATAAAAATCAGACGCTCAAGGCTATTGCTGAGGCAGAGGCTTACCATGGTCCGTCGCTGATCATTGCCTATGCGCCGTGCATCAATCATGGGATTCGCATTGGTATGGGCAAGAGCCAGCTGGAAGCGCAGCGGGCGGTGGAAGCTGGGTACTGGGCAAACTATCGTTTCAATCCGCAGCTGGTCGGTACCGATCAAAATCCGTTCTCGCTGGATTCCAAGGAACCGACGGCTGACTTCCAGGAATTTCTGCAGGGTGAGGTTCGGTATTCTTCTTTGAAACGGGCATTCCCGGAAATTGCCGATCAGCTTTATAAAAAGACAGAGCAGGATGCAAAAATGCGTCTCGAAAGTTATAAAAAACTGGCGGGCAAGGCCTGATGCTTGCTTTTGTTTAGTAAAAAATATTTTGTGCAAAAAAGCTGCAGCTTTGATTTTTTAGCTGCAGCTTTTTTATGTGAATGCGGTCCACGGAGCTTTTTTGTGCTATAATGATAATCATATCCTATAGATAGAAGGAATTCTTATGAAAAATATTAATCACATTAATCCATTGGTATATCTTTTTACGCTGGGGCATTTTGCTACCGATTGGTCGCAAGGCGCCATTCCGGCATTGCTGCCGTATTTTATCGCTGTTTGCCATTTGAATTATCAGGATGCCGCATCACTTATTTTTGCGAATATTCTGCTGGCTTCGATTTCACAGCCCATTTTTGGTTATTACTCCGATAAGGTATCTAAACCATGGTTTGTTTCGGTCGGGCCGGTGATCTGTGGCCTGACGCTGGCCGCTATTGCTTTTACCACCAATTATTGGGTGATTTTTGTTTGTTCGATGCTCAGCGGGCTGGGGTCATCTATTTTTCATCCGGAAGCGGCATTGATGGTCAATAAAATCAGTGGAAAATATAAGGGGCAGGCGCTGGCCAGCTTTAGCGTCGGCGGTAATGTCGGCTTTGCGGTGGGGCCGTTAGTTGCTGGTTTATGCGCCTATGAGTTCGACATTCATGGCTTGGTTTTGTTTGGCATTGTTAATGTGCTGCTGGCCGGCGTTCTGTATTATTTTATGCCGCAGGTGCTGGCGCAGGCAGCGACGGCTGAAACGGCTGAACAGAAGACGCATCCGGTGGATTCGCGCCGTAATGACTGGGTTTCTTTTGGGAAACTTTCGATTGCCATTGCCGTGCGCTCGTTGGCGTTTAAAATCACCAATTCGTTTATTCCAATTTTTTGGATTACGGAATTGCACGCCAGCGCTTCGACCGGCAGTCTGGCGTTGACGATATTATTCAGCATCGGAGCGGTATTTACTTATGTGGGGGGGCTTATGGCCGATCGGCTTGGGTTTGTGCGCGTAATGCGCCTGTCCTTTATCATCATGGTGCCGGCGATGTTTTTCCTCACGCATAGTCAGAATATCTGGCTGGCTATGCTGCTGTTGATACCGGTGGCATTTTCTATTTTTACGCCATACAGTCCAATTGTGGTGCTAGGACAGACGTATCTGGCGAAAAATGTCGGTTTTGCTTCCGGCGTTACCATGGGACTGGGCACAACGCTGGGGGGGCTTATGGCTCCGGTCGTAGGCCGGGCGGCGGATGCCTGGGGCATGGGCGCGGCGCTGCAAATTCTTTGGGTTGCGGCTATTTTTGGCGCGGTCGCGAGCTTTATGATTTCTGAACCCAGAGCCGAGGGCATAAAGTGATGCGGCCGATCTTTTAACTGCTTACAATTTATGCGTATGATAGTAGTTCCATAGCAGGCGTCCGGATAGTAGCAGCATACAGGCATCGGCGGCTGGGACGGCAAGCCAGACGCCGGTGAGGCCTAAATACATGGGCAGCAGCAATAAAAAGAAACTGATGCCGGCAAGGTTGCGGGAAAAGGAACAAAATGCCGATAAGCGACCGTTGCCAAGGGCAGTAAAAAATCCCGAGGTAAAGAGATTAAAACCGCAGCCGAGGAAACTGAGTGAAAATAGCAGCAGACCGCTGGTAGCCATGGGGGCGACAACAGAGCTTTTGGGGACAAATATCTCTACGAGACTTGGCGCCAGCAGCTGGGCGGCGCTATAGGAAAGCAACGCGCTTCCGGCCAGGAAAAACAGGCTTAGCTTCATCAGATGACGGATGCCGCGGTTGTTTCTTGCTCCAAAATAGTAAGAAAAGATGGGGGCGACGCCATAGGTAAATCCTTCATAGACACCGGTGAGCAGCAGCTCGGCGTACAAAATGATGGTGATGGCCGCGATGCCGGCTTCACCGGCGTAATATAAAGTGAAAAAATTGAAAAGGTAGGTCGTGATGGCTACGGAAAGCTGATTGACGAGTTCCGAGGAACCGTTGGCGATGGTCTTTTTTAGTATGGCGGGCTCCCAATGAAACCGGCGCAGGCGGAGCAGCGCCTGCGGTTGCTTAAAAAACAGCAGACCGGCTAGTGAGGATATGGTATAGGCGGTAACGGTGGCCCAGGCGGCTCCGCTGATACCCATGCCACCTTTTGCCAATAGAAGGTAGTCCAATCCGGCGTTGATCAGCCCGCTCAGAATTGAGAGCAGAAATCCCAGCGATGGCCGTCCGGCAGTCACGAGAAAATAATCAAAAAGAAATTTGGTAATCATCAGCGGGGCGAAGAGTAACATGGGGGTAAGATACGCCTGGCAATCGGCTTTTAGGGCCGGCGTAGCGCCAAGCCAGTTGATCATAGGCTCCCGGATCAGCAGGCCGGCTGTTCCTAAAAGGACTCCCAGCAAAGTGGCGGCGCAGAGAATCATGGTAAAACGTTCGGATGCCAGTTGGGTGTGTTTTTCTCCCAAGGTTTTGGCAACAACAGCCGAACCGCCGGCTGCAAACATGATGCTGATGCCGATGATGAGATTGACTGCCGGAAAAATAAGATTGATCGCGGCTAAGGCCTGTGGCTCGGCGTAGCGGGCAACAAAAATACCGTCGATGACGGTATAAAGAGAAAAAATGAGCATGGTGCCAATCGTGGGGGCTGCATACCGCAGCAAGGATAAAAATTGAAAATTTTGCGCCAGCGGATTCGTCCGGCTGGCCTTTTGCGTTATAATGGTTTCCATATATGTGTCGCCCTTCCTGAAAAATTCTGCTATACTTATCATAAAGTATCCAGCTGCTGGATAGTCAAGGGGGCGCGCTATGGCGAAACGGATTACATTTCACTCGGGCGAATTTGCTCAGTTGGTGGGCGTGAATAAAAAGACGCTGCATTATTATGATGCCGTTGGCGTGTTTCAGCCGGATTCTGTGGCAGAAAATGGGTATCGTTGTTATTCGGCGCAGCAGCTTTATCCTTTTTATATGCTGCGTACGCTGCAACGATTGGGATTGTCACTGGCGCAGATCAAGGCTTATCTGGAGACACGCAGTCCGGAGAGCTATGCGGCGCTGCTGCATCGGCAGCAAAAATGGCTGCAGCAGGAAATCCATCGGTATCAGCGCATGAGCCGATTGGTAGACAATAATATTCAGCTATTGATATTTTCACGCAATCTGGTCTGTGCTACGGTGACATTGGAAAACTTACCGGCTGCAGATTTTGTTCAATCGGCATCGGTGCGCGGCTGCTCATTGACCATGAGAGAAAAAGTTATTTCGCAGCATGTGCGTTACTGTCAGGACAAAGAATTGAGCGCGGGTTATCCTATGGGGGCGATGGTGGCTCGACAGGATTTTATGACGGACAATGAAAGTGACGTCAGCTATTATATGACCCAGACGGATAAAAATTTGCGTTATGTGGCCAGTCTGTATCGCCGTCAGCGTCCGGCCGGCTGTTATGCCGTCACTTACCTTCAGGGCGATTATATGGAAACTGCCGGCGCGTATGCATTATTGCGTGATTATTTGGCGCAGCATCATTTGCAACCCGGGCCATATTCGTATGAAGAGGGCATCGTCGACGAAATGAGCAGCGCCGATGCCGGCCATTATATTACGCGGATTATGGTGGCGGCGCAAGCTGTTTTACCGGCAGTCGGGGATGTAGCAACAGCGGAACCGACTCGGTCATGCGAATAGGAGGAATCATTTTGTCAATACCCAAAACGGCGTTAGTTATTTTACCGGAAATTTATGGCTGCAATGCCTTTGCCGTCGGAGTCCAGGAAAAATATCGTCAAATGGGGATGGCGGTATTTTGCCCCAATCTTTGGCTGCGGCCGCCATTTGGTTATCCTGAACTTTCGTCGGCTTATGCCTATTTTCAGCGTAATATCGGTTTTCAGGTTTATCGTGATATTGATTATTTACTGGAAGAACTGCAGGCGGCTTATGATCGGGTGCTGATTTTAGGTTTTAGTGTCGGAGGTACGCTGGCCTGGCGCTGCAGCGCGCTTGGTCATGCCGATGGCGTGATTGCCTGCTATGGATCGCGGATCCGTGATTACCCCGAGGTTGAGCCGGTTTGTCCGACCCTCTTGTTATTTGCCGAACATGATTCTTTTCCCGTGACGGCGCTGATCCGGCAAATGGAAGGAAAAAAATGCGTCCGGACGCTTGTGCTGCCGGCAGAGCATGGATTCCTTGATGCGGAGGGACCAAATTATTGCCGACAGCAGGCAGAAGAAGGCTGGCGGCAGATTGAAGCCTTTATGAGGCAGATTGTATCTAAATAAGTCCTTAGGGCCTGCAACCGCCGAAGCGGTCTCTTCCAAATATTTTATGCGCTGCTTTGTGTTGGAATGTTATTATTTGCCGCTGATTTGCATAAGGTAGTTTTTTCCGGTGATGATTTTGGCATTTTGTCCTTTTATAAAAACGCCGAACAGAGAAACCTGAATGAAAAAGTTTGGCGGGGTTCCGCGCAGCGAGATTTTTCCGTATAGGGGAGAGTTTTTAGAAAGTGGTGTCTGAAGGGTTAATTTTCCCGGACAGCCCCAAGCGCTGCCTTTTTCTACTTGCGTGATGGTTCCTGTTAGAATCTCGCCGGCTTTTAGTGTTGTGTCCGGCGGCAGCGTTATGTCCTGACAAAGGCGGAATCGCACCGTCTGACCGTTAAAGGCATGGCCGGAATCAAGCGTATCCAGCGCGCAAACTTCACAGTTGGCAGCCGGCAGGCCCGGCTGCTTTTCGGGGGAAGCAAGAACCGGAGTAGCCAGTAAAAGCATTGTAAGGATAAGAAAAAATATTTTTTTCATCATAATCTCCAATCTATAGTTAGATAATGCTAACTATTATAAAAAATTTAAGACGTCGTCATTTTTGTCAATAAATATGCTAACTGTTGTTGTTCGTCTTCTGATAATTTTTGTACGGTTTTTTTTGCGAAGGCGGCGTACCCGTTATTTTCTAACTGCAGAAGATGCTGTCCCAAAGGAGAAAGTGCAAGATAAAAGATGCGGTGGTCGTCATCGGATTGTGTTCTTTCTACATAGCCTTGTTTGATCAGTCGGCTCAGAATGTTTGTGACGGTGGGCTTTTGGACATGAAACAGCGCGGCTAATTCGCTGGCAGTCACGGTAGGGTGTTCTTTGATACTGTGAAGGTAATGCAGCTGTGTGATGGTCAGACAAAAAAGTGCATTGTAATCGGGATTTTCCCGGTATTCGCGCATAGATTGCCGCATCGTTTCCGATAAACGGTCAATGGTTTGCATCATCAGCTGTACAGCGTTCATGAGAAAAACTCCTTTATACGATGTTTTTCAACGGCCGTCGTAAACTGACCGGCGGCGGATAGGCGGCGCAATGGCCGATACGAGCGAGAAATTGGATGTTGGGCAGCGCCAGCGTCTTTTCTAACTGTTGACGGCAACCGGTTTCTTCCAGTGCCTGCGACATGGGATGCAGCGCCAGATTGTGCGCTGCGGCGCGCAGCCACAAGGCTTCCATCCGCCGACCAGTTTCCAGCAAATCGGCCGGTTGCTCGCTGGAACTGCGGCAGATAATCCAGCCGGCGCTTTCTTTTACTTGTGTCTCAATTTGTTCAAGACTGCTTTTTTGAAAAAAGGGAGAAAGTACGTCTTTAGGCTGGATAAAATATTCCGCCAGCCATTTTAACCAGAAATCCATTTCCATCGTTTCGGGCGACAGGCCGTCTTGAAAGCGCTGCTGATCAACGTGCTGCCAGCGAATCCACCGACTCAGTTCTTCTTGAATAGCTGGATTCCGACTTTGGTTCTGATTGGCCGTCTGTGTTAGTTCGGCTATGGTTTGTCCGGCAGTTGATGCGCGGGGAAAGAAAGTGGATAATCTGTCGTCTCCCAATATATAGGATTGTTCAGCGGCTGTCAATGGCGACGGCAAAAGATTGCGGCGCAGCGTTCGTCGCCGTTTCAGCAGCCAGGATTGGGTTTCATCAGGCAAAGAACCGGTTGGCTGCAAACCAATCCGGAGGCGTAGCGGGGCTGTGGAGCTTACGCTGTAGGATGCGTCGCAGCCGTATAGCGGCGCTGCTTGCAGTAGATTTTCCATAAAGGCGCCCAAGGATAAAAACATTTCCCGACAGCTGGGATCAGCAGCGGGCAGACAGCGCTTTTGGTCCAAGGAAAGCAGCCAGCTTTTTTCGCTTTGCCGCTGAAGAAACCAAGGCTGTGTATTATGACTGCTGGGGGCCAGCGAGGCCAGATAGAAGATATGAGCCGGCAAGTCATCCGGCCCGGCCGGATCTTTAAGGCGCAGCACGGGTTTCATCCGCAGCACTGGTAAAGCGCTGCAGCTAATGCCCAGCGACAATAACCCGGCTAAATAAATGAAATGGCGTCGGTTCATAAAACACTCCTTTCGGTTGTTCTTATATTGATTAGCATATGCTAACTAAAATCATAACGGACTATTTTCTGCTTGTCAAGTTTTTAAGTACAGAAAAATGATTTTGAGAAGTCAAAAAGAGTCTGATGTGTTATAATAAGCATAATTTTCTTCTTTGGTGAAGCTGGCTGCGGAGTCCGGGCAGGAAAGAAAATGACTTAGGCGAAAGGAGATTATCATTGGCGGATAAAGAGTTGGTAAAGGGACATGTGGCGGCTGTTTTTACAATTTTGATCTGGGGAACGACGTATATTTCTACCAAAGTGTTACTGCAGGATTTTGCTCCGATCGATATTTTGTTTTTGCGTTTTTTGATGGGATTCGCGGCTTTGTTTTGTGTTTGTCCGCAGCGCATCCGGGGGTTGTCCTGGCGACAGGAGCTGCTGTTTGCCGCTGCCGGGCTGAGCGGAGTAACGTTGTATTTTTTATGTGAGAATGTTGCTTTGGTCTATACGTATGCGTCGAATGTCGGCGTGATTGTTTCGATTGCGCCGTTTTTTACAGCAATTTTTGCCGGTTGGCTGCTGCGGGGGGAACGTATGCACTGGTCGTTTTTCCTGGGTTTTGTCTTTGCTATATCCGGCATTTGTCTGATTTTTTTTAATGGCATTATTAATTTGCAGTTCAATCCGTTGGGCGATACGCTGGCGGTACTGGCAGCGGTGATTTGGGCTGTTTATTCAGTGTTGACAAGAAAAATTGCCGGTTTTGGGTTTTCGGCCGTGGCGGCTACCCGGCATATCTTTTTTTACGGTTTGCTTTTTATGCTACCGGCCTTATATGTGTTCGATTTTCATTGGGGGCTGCAGCGCCTGCAGAATCCAGTAAATCTGGCGAATCTGCTTTTCTTGGGACTGGGCGCATCGGCGTTGTGTTTTGCTACTTGGACTTTCAGTGTCAAAACTTTGGGTGCCGTCAGGACAAGCGCTTATATTTATCTGGTGCCGGTGATTACAACGGTCTGTTCGGTTGTCATTCTGAATGAAAAAATTACCGTTCTGTCGGCAGCGGGCATCGTTCTTACACTGTTTGGTCTGGTATTGTCACAAGGTTTGCCGCTGGGAAAGAAGGGGCATTGAGTATTGCTGTTTTCTGGTGGGCAGCGTTGGGCTTTTTTGAGCGGAGACAAGAGGAGGAAATTCCTTGAAGCTGAAAATTTTAGTTGATAATTATACGTTTATCGATCAGTATTATTTCGGCGAACCGGGTTTGTCTTTTTACATGGAAGCGGATGAAAAAGTTTATTTGTTTGATACTGGTTATTCGGCAATCTTGTTGAAAAATGCGGCGCTGATGGGGATTGACTTGATGCGGCTGCATGCTGTTATTCTCTCGCATGGACATAATGATCACAGCGGCGGGCTGCGTTATCTGCAGGAGCTTTATGTGCAGCAAATGACAAAGCCGCAGTTGCTGGCGCATCCGCAGGCTTTTTTGCCACGGCGGGAAAATGGCTTTGATATTGGTTTGCCGGTGTCCTTAGCTGTTTTAGAAAAAAGTTTTCAGATTAAGATGTCGCGTGAACCGCGGTGGTTGAGTTCCCGGCTGGTATATTTGGGCGAAATCGGACGGTATAATGATTTTGAGGGACAAGCCGCAATCGGGGAAATACAGAATGCCGACGGCGGCTGGCAGCCGGATTATGTGAAGGACGATTCGGCGCTGGCGTATTGTACAGAGCAGGGTCTGGTTATTCTGACCGGGTGTTCGCATGCCGGAATCTGCAATATCGTCGAAACTGCTAAGCAAGTATGCGGCGAAGCAAGAATAGCGGCTATTATCGGCGGCTTTCATTTATTGCAAGCAAGCAAAGAACATTTGCAGGCTACGATCGGTTATTTGCGCCGCCAATCGCCGGGAGCGGTGTATGTTTGTCATTGTACAGACTTAGCAGCCAAGCTGGAATTGTCAAAAAATTTACCTGTATATGAAGGTGGAGTCGGTTTATCTTTGGCATGGGATGATTGAACTCGCTTTTGCGCGGCTGTGATGCGCGAGATGCTGCCGCGGGATAAGGGGATTACCGGCAGGGACAGTTTGCAGTATAATAGAAGAAGCGGCCTATGATCAAATTTTGTCGGAGGGATGCTAAACATGGATAGACAAAAAGTGCTTTTAGCTTTACAGGCGAGGGGTTATGAGGCGGTTGCTTTTCAAACCGGTCGAGAAGCGGCAGCTTATTTGGATGAGAAAGTAAATGGCCGCTTGGTTGGTTTTGGCGATTCGGAGACGTTGATTTCCATAGGTTTGTATGCGCTGTTGGCTCGGCATAATGATGTTTATGATCCCCAGCATCCACGGGATGGCATGGATTTTTTTTCGACAGCAAAAAAATGCCTGCTGACCGATATCTTTTTTACTTCGGTTAACGGTATGGCGGAAACCGGTGAAATGGTTAATATTGACGGGACGGGCAACCGGATAGCCGGTTCGCTTTTCGGCCATGAAAAGGTATATTTTGTCGTCGGCAGCAATAAAATTGCGCCCACGCTGGACGAGGCGGTATGGCGGGCCAGAAATGAAGCTGCGCCGCTGAATGCCGCCCGGCATCATTATAAAACGCCCTGCGCTGTCCGGCAGGATCATTGTTATGATTGCCGCAGTCCGCAGCGTATCTGCAATGCACAGACCATTTATTGGCGGAAAATGAATCATATGGCAATGGAAGTTGTTTTAATCGAAGAGCCATTAGGATTTTAATCCGAATCACTTGGCAGCTTTACTGCGGCCGTCTTGATAAGAGGTGCGTAAAGAGTAACTGAGTTCTCTATGTATATGAGGCGGGGGAATTTTATTGATATCGGCAGGGGTGATATTTTGCATGTCATGGCTATTAATGGTAGTCCGCGCCGGGAGTGGAATACGGCAACGTTGCTGAAACAGGCGCTGGCTGGAGCGGCTGTTGAAGGGGCTCGGACCGAGTTGGTGCATTTATATGATCTTCGTTATCGCGGCTGTGTGAGTTGTTTTTCCTGTAAAAAGAAGGGGATCCCGCATGGTGTTTGTGCGATGCGGGATGAATTGAGTCCGGTACTGGAGAGAATGCAGACAGCGGATGTAATCCTTTTTGGATCGCCTATTTATCTGATGAATCTTAGTTCAGGAATGTCGGCTTGTATGGAACGTTTTTTATATCCGGGAACGATTTATAGTGATGCGGTGCCTTCGGTTTTTCCCAAGAAGATTGGTACGGGTTTTATTTATACGATGAATATGACGGAGGAGCAGGTTCGTTCGTATGAGCTGGAGCAGAAGTGGGAGATTTATCATTTTTTCACCAAAGCAGTGCTCGGTATAGAGCCAAAAGTTCTGTATTCCTATGATACCCGCCAGTTTTCCGATTATACGCAGTATGAATCCAGTCGGTTTTCGGCTGCGGATAAGCAGCACCGCTATGAGGAGCAGTTTCCTAAAGATTGTCAGGCGGCGCGTAAGCTGGGTGAGAAGCTGGCGCAGGAAGCTGCGGACCGTTAGTCGCTAGGAGCAGCAGAGAGTGAGCAGCGGCGATTCTACGGAGCGTTGGTTGTCAGAGCGACAATTTTTGCGTACACTGGAAGCCAAGGGGGGAAAGTCTTATGGATTGTGAAAAAGCAGGGAAGATGATCCGGACGCTTCGTTTGGAAAAGAAAATTACGCAAAAAGCGCTGGCGAGTTGTCTGCATCTTAGTGATCGGACGATTTCCAAATGGGAGCGCGGTCTGGGATACCCGGATGTGGCTCTTTTGCCGGGATTATCTGAACTTTTGGGAACTGATATCGGCCGTATCCTGCAGGGAGATTTGTCTGTGAATGCTGCCGACGGCGGCAATATGAAACGGGTTCGGTTCTATCGCTGCCCGATCTGCGGCAATATCCTGACCATGACCGGAGCGGCAGAAATTTCCTGCTGCGGGCGGAAATTATCGGCTATGACGGCGAGACCGGCTGACAGCGAGCATCAGATGAAGATTGAGCGGCTGGAGGATGAGTATTACATTACGTTTTCGCATCCGATGCACAAGGCGCATTATATGAGCTTTGTCGCCTGCGTGAGCTGGGACCGCATGCTTTTTGTGCGTTTATATCCGGAACAGGGCGGAGAACTGCGTTTGCCGCGACTGGCGGGACGACCGGATTTTTATGTAGGCTGCAGCCGGCATGGGTTATGGAAAGTGTCAGAGTAGATGATGCTTTTTCGCGTAGCGGCTGGCGGGGAAGAGAAAGGCGGGAGAAAATGGTTCTTTGTATTGTAAAGGCTTCATGCAAAGCTGAAACAGCGACGGCGGCATGAAGCGGTGAAGCGGTTTAGCGGTGCTGTTGTCTGGCTTTGCTGTTGACGTTTATTCAATTTTACGGCAAAGAAGGCAAAAAAATGAATTATAAAGTACTCGATATGGAGCAATATTATCGCCGCGGCGTATTTCGGCATTTTTCCGCTGACTGCAAATGTTCCATTTCAATGACCAGCCGGCTGGATGTGACTGATTTGGCAATGTTTTCTCAACGTACGGAGACAAAGTTTTATGTTAATTTTCTTTACGTGCTGGCGAAAGTGTTGAATTCCCGGGAAGATTACCGTATGAGTTATCTTTGGCAGACACAGCAGATGATTGTTTACGATCAGATCAATCCGGTGCAGTATATTTTTCATGAAGATACGGAAACGTGTTCGCCGGTCTATACGGTGTATCAGGAGGATTACCCGGCATTTTATGCGGCTTGTATCGCTGATATTGTTCAGGCAAAGCAGCGGCGGGAGTATGGACTGGATATGGAGAATCATCCGAATTGGTTTGACGCTTCGTATATCTCATGGCTCTCTTATGACGCTTTGCATGTGGAACTGCCGGATGGATACCTCTATTTGCTGCCCATTGTGAATTGGGGTCGTTATCGGCAGGAAAACGGTCGGCTGCTCATGCCAGTAAGCGTACGTTTGAATCATGCGGCGGCAGACGGCTACCTTTTGGCCAAGGTGTTTTTGCTGCTGACGCAGGAAATAGCGGTTTTTTGTTCCACCGCTTCCGTTAGTACAATAAGCCGACCATGATGTCGGTTGCATTTTCTGTTGGGCAGTTCGCGGTTCTCTGCGGACTGCTTATTTTTTTATTGACAAATAGGACGGAAAATTGACAAGACAGATGATGCGATTCTCTGTATTCTGATAAGGGGTGAAAAATTTGTATTGGATGAATAGTATGCAGCAGGCCATTGCTTATATGGAGGCTCATCTGCGGGAAGCGATTCGGGTAGAAGATATTGCGGATGCAGCCCGCATGTCACCGTATTATTTTCAACGGGCCTTTCAGGTTATTACCGGGTATTCATGGATAGAATATGTGCGGGACCGGAGACTTTATCTGGCGGCGCTGACGGTTTTGTCAGGGCAGAGCAGAATCATCGATGTTGCTTATCGCTATGGGTATGGTACGCCGGATAGCTTTACGAAAGCTTTCAGCCGGTTTCACGGCTTGTCTCCGGTGCAGTTGCGGGAACATCCGGACAAGCTGCGGGCATTTTTGCCGCTGAAAATCTCAATCACGATTCAAGGTGGGGATGAAATGGACTATGTGGTAGAAAAGATGGCGGCATTTCGGCTGATTGGTTTTTCAGAAAATATGTCCATAGCTTCGGCCTATCAGGACATACCGGTATTTTGGGATGCGTTTTGTAAAAAGTATGGCAGTTTGTTATCTTTGGCGGGCAAGCCGCAAAATGAGACCGAGCGGTTGATTGCTGCGCATACGATCGGCGAGTATGGAGTTTGTCTGGATGATCTGCCGGATAAGGGGCAATTTCGTTATCTGATTGCCGGACGCTGCCCCGAAGAGGCGGCGGAAGCGAAAGGCTTGCATTCCATTGTTTTTCCGGCAATGGAATGGGTAAAATTTCGCGCGGCCGGTCCCTTGCCGGCGGCTATCCAAGCGCTAAACACGCGGATATTCAGAGAATGGATGCCCAATCATCCCGCTTATGAAATCAGTATGGCGGCAAATATCGAATGGTATGGCCGGGGAAATGTGAGCGATGAAGAGTATAGCAGCGAAATATGGATTCCGGTCAGGCGAAAGGAAGGAGAAACGCGGTGAATAAAAGTGAACAGATTGCGCTCATGCAAAAAGGGCCGGTTTCAACCGCGCTTTGGAAACTGGGATTGCCAACTATGCTGGGGATGTTGATTTCCGCTTTATATAACGTCGTTGACGGTTTTTTTGTCAGTCGGCTGGGAAGCAGTCCTATGGCGGGCGTATCCGTGGCTTTTCCGCTCATTTTGTTGCTGGTTGGTATTGGCATGACTTTTGGCTGCGGCGCGGCTTCTTATGTATCGCGCCTTTTGGGCGCCGGGCAGCTGCAGCTGGCGAATCGGGTGGCATCAACGGCGCTTTATAGCGGACTGGCTGCGGGAGTTGTTTTTATGCTGTTGGTCTTTTTGTTTTTAGAACCGGTTTTGTCGCTGTTGGGAGCGAGTGCAACAACGCTACCGTATGCGCGAGAATTTACAAAAGTTTTTATGCTGGCCGCGGTGTTTAATACCTTCAATCTGATTGTCGATCAACTGGCGGCTGCGGAAGGGATCACCCGGATTCCTATGCTGGCAATGATTTTAGGCAGTGTCCTTAATATGCTGTTAAATCCGCTGTTCATCTATAAAATGGGTCTTGGCGTCAGCGGATCGGCATGGGCTTCCGTAGTTTCCATTTTAGCGACCAGTCTTTTTTTCTGGCGTTTTATTTTACGTCGGCAGGGCGTTTTAACGTATGCCCGGTCATGCTTTGCGCCATCAGCAGAAATTTTCCGGGAGATTTTTAAAATTGGTATTCCGATGTTTGTCAGTCAATTTTTACAAAGCACAACCCTGGGACTCATGAATATTGTCGCGGCAGTTTATGGCGACAGTGTGGTCGCTGCGGCTGGCGCCGTGAACCGTATTCTTCCCTTGGGCTTTTTTGTCGTGTTTGGTTTCCTGCGCGGGTATGGACCGTTTGCCGGCTATAATTATGGCGCACGGCAATATGATCGACTGCAGAGGGCCACGCATACGGCGCTTTGCTGGACTACGGCGTTTTGCACGCTGACGGCCGGTTGTCTGCTGATGTTTCCCGCAAAGATTATGGCTCCTTTCAGCGCCGGGAATGGCATGGTCCTGCAGACAGGAGCCGATATGCTTTGGGCCAATGGCTTGGGGTTTCTGGTCTTTGGCTTTGAAATGGTTTATATGATGCTTTTTCTCTCCATTGGCAACGGTAAGGCCGGGGGGATTCTGAGCGTGAGCCTGCAGGGCGTGTTTTGCATACCGCTGCTATTCATTTTGCCGCATTTTTGGGGAATGCTAGGATTGATCTGGGCGTATCCGATTGCCCATTATCTGAATGCATGTTTGACGATGATTCTTAAAGTGAAGATATTAAAAAATACCGGTTTTCGTTTGAACGGAGACGTTCATTGATCTGCGAGCAGGGAACGGAGATTAACGACATAGGAAAATCATGGCGCATAAAGTATGTTATAATACAGGCAGAGACAATTTCAAATCCATGAGCAGGCGGTTGTCTGGCTTGACCGGGAACAAGGAGATGCGTCATGCAGTCGAAAAAAATGCTTTTATTGTTAGGAGTTATCATCCTTTTTGTCATGCAGCCGATGTGGTCGCAGCCTAAATTGAATCCGGCGGTTGCGCCCGGCGGTAATTTTGATCTTACGAATTGGACTTTGTATTTGCCGGGGCAGACTCCGGATGCGGTGTCAGCGACGGAACTGGCCGGCGCCAAAGGGTTTACCAATGACCGTTTTTATACAAATTCGCTGGATGGCGCGATGATTCTGCTGCTGCCGCAACCGGAGGTGACTTCGGTTCCGGTCAGTGGACGGACAGAGTTTCGTGAGGTTACGGATGGATGGCTGGCTTATGGGCGGCATAGTCTGGAAGCGGAAGTACAGATACCGCAGCTGGCAGAGAAAGTCGTTATTGCCGGCATCTGGCAAAGCTGGCCGCAGCAGGAACCGCTTTGCGAACTTTGTTATAAAGCCGACGGCAGTTTGCAGCTATGGATGTATACTGGCAATCCGACGGATGCGGCGGTCGTGATCCCGGCGGGAAAAGTTGACGTGGGCAAGCATTTTTCTTATACGCTGCTTTTGAGCGAGAATGAAGTTACCGTGAATGTGGATGGGCACAATACCGATGCAAGGATTCCGGAGATTTTTGCCGGGCGGCGCTATTATTTCCGGGCGGGGAATGCCGTGCCGCCGGCAGCCGAGGGAACCGTCGTGAATCCGCGCGGGACGATGGTTAAATTTTATCGGTTTAGTTTGCAACATGAGTAAAAAATGGCATCTTTCGGAGTTTTATATAAATACATTGCAAAATATTCGTATAAATCATATAATGGCTATAGGAGAGTATTCTTTTATTAAATAAGGAGGAGTTCATATGTCACATTCTAAGTTGTTTGTCTGCCGGATTTGCGGGAATATTGTGATGCGTATTCATGATGGCGGCGGTACTTTAACGTGCTGCGGGCAGCCGATGGAAGAGCTGGTAGCGAATACTGTAGACGCGGCCAAAGAGAAACATGTGCCGGTCATTGAGCATAAAGCGGGTTCGGTTACGGTCAAAGTAGGCAGTGTGGCCCATCCAATGACCGCAGAGCATTTGATTCAATGGATTTATCTTCATACGACGAATGGCGGACAATATAAGTGTCTGACTCCCAACGATCAGCCGCAGGCTGTTTTTGCTCTTCCTGAGGGTGAGGCTCCGGTTGCGGCGTATGCATATTGTAATTTGCATGGCTTATGGAAGACAGAACTCTGACGCATAGGGGGCGATCCATGATGTTGGAGAAAAAAATTATTGATTTATTGCAGGATCAGGTAAATCTGGAATGGTATTCTGCTTATTTTTATCTGGATATTTATGGGTATTATGCCGATAAAAATTTGGATGGGTTCGCAAATTGGTTTTATGTGCAGGTACAGGAAGAGCGGGATCATGCGATGATGTTTGTGCACTATCTGCTCGATAATGGAAGCGGACTGGCGCTGCAGGATATCAAAGCGTCAGCAGTTCATTTTGACGCGTTCGGAGAACCGTTGCAGGCGGCTTTTCAGCATGAACTGGCGGTTACAAAGTCCATTGATAAGATTTATGAAAAAGCGCAAGAGGTAAAAGATTTTCGCACCCAGCAGTTTTTGGATTGGTTTGTCAAAGAACAAGGCGAGGAAGAAAAAAATATTGAAGATCTGGTCAAAAAATATGCTTTGTTCGGAAAAGATGAGCGCGGATTGTATTTGCTGAACACGGAATTGGCGGCTAGAGCCTATGCTGCTCCGGCACCGAATGTGTAAGCGCTGATGGCCGCTTGCGCGGCATTGGTTTTTGTGGCTCGCAGGAGAAAATTTTCCTGCGAGCTTTTTTTATCGGCAGACCGTAGTTCTTTTAGTTGAGGCAGCAATTTTATTGCATTGTGATCAATAGATTTTTTTCAGCTTTTGGCAGCTTCGTAAAACAGAAAAAAGCCGCATGATGGATTAAAATTTCCTATAAAATGTAGAAAAAACTGGATAATTTTCTCGAATCTCTTTATAATAGAAGTTTGTCAGGGGCATGTTGCTATCACTATAATCCGGATTGGCACAAAATGTTGGCAATGTTTTTTTAGGAAAATAGCGGGAACGGCAGTCTTTTGTTCATTTATTGGAGTGACGGCAGCGACGTCCTTTTGCGGTTGAAAATACCAAAACGGATACGGGATACGACGGCGTTCTTTTTACAAGACGACGGGGTATTTTTGGAGGCAGCAGGCCGGAGCTGGCTGGAGGAGAAATTTTGCGTGAGATTATTGCTTTAGGGAATCGGATTTACCATCATCGGGATCATACGGATTTTAATCTGCAACGGTTGTTTGTGTTCTGGGTAAGGGCGCTGAACAGTTCGCAAATGGTTTTGCAGCTTAAAGATTTTTTTGCCGCCTTTTCTGATTTGCAAAAATTGGAAAGCGGGAATGCTATTTTTTATGAGCAGCTGCTGCGGCATGTTTTTTATCATAATTCAACCCTGTGGGAACGGCGTCAGCTGATAGAGGATCATTTTTCTTTTTGTCAACAGCATTTTTTCTTTCCGGTACTACAGACAATTTACTATGACGGACGGCTGGTTCTTTGGCAGGGAAGTTTTGCCGGCGGAAATCTGAACTTTGGCTTGGATTTCTTTTATGTGGACCGCAAGGAGGGCCTGATGACGCTGGATTTGATGTTGGATGGCGCGCGCGTTTATCACATCACTTTTTTGTTGGGCATTACGGCGGGAGGGCAGCGTTGTCTGCGCATTGGCGCTCTGCAGGGCAGCAAGAACGGCGAGGATACGATTCATCTTTTGACAAAGGAGTTTTTCGGCTGCCGGACGAAAAATCTCATGCTGTATGGTATTCAATTGCTGGCCCAGGAACTGGGATTAAAGCATATTTATGCCGTGAGCAATGAGGGCTTTTTTACGAACAATCATGTGCGGATGGACCGGAAGCTGAAAACATCGCTGGATGCGTTCTGGCTGGAGTCAGGCGGGCATGTTTTGCCGGATGCGCGTTTTTATGAATTGCCGCTGACGGATTGCCGCAAAGCAATCGAAGATGTAAAATCAAAAAAACGGAATTTGTATCGCAAGCGCTATGCTTTGCTGGATCAGCTTGCGCAGGTCTTTCGGGAAAATTTGCATACGTATTTAAAATGAAAAATTTGTTCATGAACGAAAGGCTACAATGGTCGTAAAAAGCTTTTTTACCGCAATTGGCGTTGGCGGTGGAAAAGCTTTTTTGGGTAGCTGCTGTTTTCGGGTTTGCTTTGCTGGGGCGATTGCTTTTCGTTTCGGTGCGTGCTATAATCCAACTGTTAACCTTTATATAAAATACGGTTGACAATTGTGAGGGATAGCAGTGCATTTATTTATTAATGGCTGGGCGGCAGAAATGAGGGTCTGGAATTCTTTACATCTAGGCGAGGATTGCCGCTTTTTTGATTTCACTGCCGGGGTGGAGTTGGAAAAACTGGAAAAATATATGGCGGCGCTGGTAAAAGAAAGCGGCCCGCTGCATGTTATTGGCTGGTCTATGGGCGGCATGTTGGCGCTGGAACTGGCGGCGCGCCATCCAGAACAAATGGAACGGCTGACGTTGCTTGACAGTACGGCGCGGTTTACTTTGACGGAGCATTATGCTGCCGGGCTGCCGCCGGCCATTGTTCGGCAGCTGGCCCGTAGGGTTAGGCGTGATGCCTGCCAGGCGCAGCTGAATTTTTATCAGCAGATGTTTGCTTCCGGTGAACAGATAGCTGCGGAAAAATTTATAAAAAGCGGTGCGATGGTTCAGAATACGGCTGCGCTGCTGGCGGGGCTGGAGTATCTGGAGCAGCGGGATTTGCGCGGCTTGTTGCCGGATATTATGCTGCCGGTGCGGGTCATCCATGGCGCTGCCGATGCGATTTGTCCCTTCTCTGCGGGAGAATATCTAGCAGAGCATTTGCCTGCGGGCAAACTGATCTGTCTGCCGGATTGTGGCCATGTTCCTTTTTATACACAGCCGGAGCTCTGTCGGAAATTGATTTTTGAAGGAGCGGGTATTGATGATCAATAAGCAGATTATGGAACGGCATTTTTCTCAGGCAGCCGCTGCGTACGATATGTATGCCTGTGTGCAAAAAAGTATGGCGCAGGAGCTGATGCGTTTTATAGAGCCTGCAAAAGCCGCGCAGGATGTGCTGGAGATTGGCTGCGGCACCGGATTTTTGACGCAGTTGCTGACGGCGGCGCTGCCGCAGGCGACGATCTTAGCCAGTGATATTTCTTCGGGCATGCTGGCGGCGGCACAGGCGCGGCTGGGTGGTTGTCCCCGGCTGCAATTTGCCGTTAAAGATGGCGAAGCCCTGTGGGAGCAAGCCGAATATGATCTGGTGATATCCAATGCAGCGTTTCAATGGTTTGTAAATCCCGAAACTGCTTTTCGGAGAATTTATGATAGCCTGCGCCCGGGGGGACGACTGTTTTTTGCTACGTTTGGTCCGGAAACGTTTTTTGAGCTGCATGCATCATTTCAGGCGGCGTTGTCTTTGCATCATATTCCGGGGGAATGGCAGAACGGACCGGCTTTTTTGTCGGACCGGCAACTGTTGGCTTATAGCGCGCAGGCAGGCTTCTCCAGTTGCTGTGAGGAGCGGGAATATAAAGAATATTTTCCAGCCGTGCGCGATTTTTTGCACAGTGTGAAAAAAGTTGGCGCGAACAATTCGTCGGGCAGCGGTAAAACTTTAGTCAGCCGCCGGGTTATGGCCGATATGATGAAGCATTATACGGAGATGTACGCCTGGCAGGGACAGATTCCGGCGACGTATCAGGTCTTTTATGTGATTTGTAAGAAACCGGCGTTGACGGTTGGTTAAAAAATTCTCGGCATCGGTCTACGACGTCAAAAAATGCTTCCTGTGCGTGGCGGCAGCACGATGTGTTGCTGTTTCGATTCAGAAAGCATTTTTTGTCGCCCAAAACGAGGCTTTATCCGGCTTCATGCGTTAATAATGCGTTAAATGGTCATTTTTGGGACGATGATCTGCATCATAAGGAGAATTTTTTCCTTGATTATATTTTACCAGCAGTTCGCCATAGAGCTTTTTCCAGTTTTTTTCTGTTGCTCGGGCGTTTTGCCGCAAGCGCTGGGCGAAAAGTTCGGGAGATATACCCTGACTGGCGGCCAACAGAGCTTGGGCGGAGGTTTCTGCCGCCATAGCCGCCCGCAAGCCGTCGCGGCCGATTGCCGACGGCCGGCTTTGAATCAATTCGGCGGTTTGCAGATAGGTCCACCAAGCTTTTGCCGGATCATATTGTCGGCGATCCACCTGTTCATAGCCGTCGGGAAGTGGGGCTGCTGCGAAAGGGACAAAAGGACTTTCCCGGGGTGTTCCCAAGGAAAGCCAGACAATCGGCGCAGGTAAGGCGGCGCTGTTCTGCGCAATCCACGTATAGCCGGTGATCCGGCAGGCAATGGCCCTTTGCCAGGTTCCGTCGCCGTAACGATAAGGCGATCCGTAGAGGCCGGCCCCAGGTCCTTTGGTCATATCAAAGGCGGTGCCTTCATATACATCCCGATGCATTTTTATTAAATCCCTCAGTTTTAGCGGGACATCCGGGCGCACAGCAAAAGGATAAGCACGGGAGTAAGCATCCTTTACCACGGGCGGCAGATGAAGCGAAGGCGCGGCGAGACTCAGCGCCCGCCAGACGCGGCGCAATGAAAAATAAGGGTGAAAATCTTCAGCGCCGCCAATGGAGCGCTGCCAATCGGTTTTTCCCGTGGTCGGGTCTTGTACGGCCCAGCCCAAGGCGGCCAGCCTTTTCGGGAGCTCGGGGTTGAAAATCAGGTCAGGCTGGTCATTGGTAATATCCCGGATGCGGAATTGATTGGCCGCCACAAAAAATTCGCCGTCCGGCACTCGCTGGGCAATCCAAAGCGCCCGCCCTGCAGGCGCCGGCTGCATCTCCAAGACCCAGCCTTCCTTTTGATCCGCTACCAGCAGGGTTTCTCCGGTGCCGTAAAGACCATATTCGTCGATGAGCGATCCCATCAGTTTTATGGCCTCCCGGGCCGTGCGGCAGCGCTCTAAAGCAACCCGTCCTAATTCGGCAGAATAAAAAAGGCCGGTTCCCGGGGCGGCCGGCATGCTTTCAAAGCGGGAATGGTTCGTGCATTCGCCGAGCATCAGGCCGTATTCATTCATTACGCCGTAATCGCTGTCAATGTACGCGTATGTGTGCGTCGCCTCCGGAATCCATCCCAGCGGCAGCGTCGGTTTTTCATTACGAACATCGTAGCCGGGCGCTCGCTCCGGGGCAACCAGTCTGGGCGTCATATAGCAGTTGTGGGACGGAAGTTCGTCTTCGGCAATCGCGGAAGGATAGACAGGACGGACACTGCCGGCTGGATGGTCCTTGGCTGGCACGTAAACAATACTGGGATCGCAGAGTCCGGCATCGTTGGAATGCGTGACATACATACTGTGGTCCGCAGAAGCTCCAGGCGTGACCAGCATGGTTGTGCAGGCTGCTGCGGAAGGAAGGCTCAGCGCCAGACAAAGCCCCAGAGAAAGCAATTGTTTTTTCATGTTTCCCACCTCGTTTTAAAAAATAGCCAGCATCAGTCCGCCGGCGGCAATCAAAAAGATGGCCAGCGCATGGATGCCGCTGACGCGCTCGCCAAAAAAAATAATAGCCAGCAGTACGGAAAAGACAACGCTGAGTTTGTCAATCGGCGCTACTTGTGATACCTGACCGGTTTTGAGGGCCAGGAAATAGAAAAGCCAGGAAGTGGCGCCGGCGATGCCGCTGAGGGCGATGAACAGCAAGGCGCGGCGATCGGTTACAATTTCCGGCAGCCGGCCCAGATTCCCCTGGGCGGCGACAACGCCGACAAGAAAAATGGCCATGATAATGGAACGAACAGCGGTAGCGGCGTTGCTGTCCATGCCGCTGAGCCCGAGTTTACCAAAGATCGAGACTAGGGCGGCGCTCAGGGCGGAAAGCAATGCATAAAATAACCAGGATTCCATGATGGAATCAGCTCCTTTATTATAGAATAGCAGCATGTTTGTCCAAATTTATTATAGCGTGCCGAAGGACGGCAGAACAAGTCGGTGAAAAAATAAAATCAATTTTTTGTTATATTCGGGCCAGACCGCTGGCCGCCAGTGGGGTGAAAATGGCAGGCGATTCCTGTCGGATGAATTCCGCAAAGCGGCGGGCGGCTAGCGGCAGCGTTTCCCAGTTACGCCATACCAGCGCCAGCGTGCGTTCCAATGGTTCCTGCACCGGACGAAGTATGAGGTCCTGCTCAAAGCCGGATAGTACCAGCCGGTAGAGAATCGATACGCCGAGACCTTGACGCACCATGGCGAGAATGGTGTAGTCGTCATACACGGTGTATTCGATACGCGGCTTTAAGCCGCGACGGGCAAAAGCGTCCAGCGGAACGCTGCGCTCGCCTTCGTCCAGCAGAATGAAAGGCTCGGCCGCCAATTGCTGCAATGTGACAGCAGATACCTGGGCAAGCGGATGTCCGGGCGGCAGCACCGCCATCATCTGATCCCGGCAGAGTGGACGCACGGTCAGGCCGGTTACGGTTTGCGCATTGGCGAAGCCAAAGTCAATGCTGCCTTCCAGCACCCATTGTCGGATACTGGTATATTCTCCTTGTTGCAGAACGAAACGGACGCCGGGATACTGCTGCTTGAACCTTTGCATCAGCGGCGGCAGCAGATTGCGGCTCACACTGGTAAAGGTGCCAATGTGTATTTCACTGTTTTCCAGTCCTTGCAGTTCCCGCTGTTTCTGGCTGAGAGCTTTTTCTGCGCTGCATATGCCCCGGATATAGGGAAGAAATGTTTCGCCATCAGCCGTCAAAGTGAGACCGCTTTTGCTGCGGTTGAGCAGCGTCGTGGCCAGTTCTTCTTCAACAGAGCGAACCGACTGGCTCACCGCGCTTTGTGAATACCCCATGGCTTCGGCAGCCCGGGTGAAACTGCCGCTTTCGACGACCTGGCAAAAAATATCATAACGAGAGAACATAAAATACACCACCCATCAGATTTTCTTATGTTTTTATTATAAATATTCGTTTTACAAATAACAAGCTTGTCGGTAAAATAAAGAATTACAAGACAAAAAAGGAGAGACAACCGATATGGCGGAAGAAATAGCCGCGGGTACATTGAGATCCGAGACGGATAACAAGGGAATATTGCAGTCAGACGCAGCGGTTTTGCGGTCGGGGATGCATGATGGGATGCCGATTGCGCTTGGCTATCTGGTGGTTTCGTTCACATTGGGCATTACAGCGCATACGGCCGGAATAACGCCCTTTCAAGGCTTTTTAGCCAGTTTTTTTAACAATGCTTCCGCTGGGGAATACGCCGGCTTTATGCTGATTGCCGCCGGGGCGTCTTACTGGGAAATCGCGCTGATTACTTTTATTGCCAATGCGCGGTATTTATTGATGAGCTGCGTGCTGAGCCAGAAGTTTGCGCCGGATGCGCCTTTATACCAGCGGCTACTCATTGGCTTTGATGTCACGGATGAATTGTTTGGTATCACGATTGCCAGACCGGGACCGGTGCATCCTTATTATAATTACGGCGCGATGCTGGTAGCTTTGCCGGGCTGGTCGGTTGGCACAGCGCTGGGAATAATTGCCGGCAATGTTATGCCGCCTGCCGTTGTGAGCGCATTGAGCGTCGCTCTTTATGGAATGTTTCTTTGGGTTATCATTCCGCCGGCTCGCAGCAGCCGGATTGTGGCCGGACTGGTCGGACTGAGCTTTGCAGCCAGTTTTGCCGCGGTGCATTTGCCGGTGATTTCCGCTGTTTCCAGCGGGACGCGCACCATCGGATTGACGCTGCTTCTGGCGGGAGCGGCGGCTTGGTTATTCCCGGTGTCCGCAAAGGAGGAAAATCATGGAGCATAATATTTATGGATATCTGGCCGTTATGGCGGCGGTTTCCTTTGCTATCCGGGTGTTGCCGCTGACGCTGATTCGCCGGCAGATCAAGAATCGTTTTTTGCGTTCATTTTTGTTTTATGTTCCTTACGCTACTTTAGCGGTTATGACCTTTCCGGCGATTTTAGAGGCGACGCAGACGCCGCTGGCTGGTGCGCTAGCTCTGGCTGCTGGGATCTGGCTGGCCTGGAACGGGGCGAGTCTCTTCATGGTGTCGGCAGCTTGTTGTGTCGTGGTATTTCTCTCAGAATGGGTGCTTTGCTGATCGATAAACATACAAAGAGGACCTCTTTTTGCCCAGCGTCTGCTTGTGCAAAAGGATGTCCTCTTTGTATGTTGGAAAGGAAAATTTCGGCAGGCGGGATTTAAGGGCGGGACCGATTGTCCGACAGGTCAAAATTATTTACTATTTTTGTACGCGCCAATCCATAAAGCAGGGCGGCTAAAAGAGATGAAGGGATAGTGTTGACGGCCATAGCAACCGCACAGTTAAGGGCGGAGATCCAGGCAACGGGCTCGGGAAAGCCAAGAATATAAACTTTAAAAGTCCAGCGGATCAGCGGTTCCGTGATGATATTGACGGCGCTGGCCAATAGTCCGGCAATGAACGCATGGGTGTACATGGATTTTTTTGTCTGCGTATAAGAAAGATGCAGCAGACGGTGCGCGATGAATCCGCAGGCGAGTCCAAAGATGAGTTTAGCGATAAATGTCGGTGGGGCTGAGGTAGCATAGCCGGCCAGTAAGTCGCCGATGGTCAGCCCCACGGCGCCGGTAAGGCCGCCGTAACGACTGCCCAGTATAAAAGCAGACAACATGATGAAAGCGGAACCAACGTAGATTTTTGCCGGCAGGCCTCCGCCCAGAGGAATTTCAATGCGAAAAAAAGAAAAACAAATCAGAGCCAGCGCCGCAAACATGGCGGCTAAAGTCATTTTGAGAATCGAATGATCGCGCATAGAGTACCTTCTTTTTTTATGTAATGAAGGTAGTATAACGCAGGCATTTTTTAAATAAAAGACAATGCGGGCAAAAAAACGTAATTGTATCAATACGATTACGGCGCGCTGCAAAACAGAGGATTGTACAGTCACTTCATTTTTCGGCAGAAAAAACGTTTGGAACGTTTTGCAGATTGCTCGTTTTGCTTTTTGTTTGTAACATTTGGATGAAATGTGCCGCTGCTGTAGAAAACGGTAAATGGCGCGGGTAAATGATAGCGCCGGTTGTCGTCAGAGCGCTGGGCGACGGCCGGTAAAAATGCAGGGCCTGTCCTGTGGTAAAGCGTCCGGCAGATTCGGGAACGACGGCAATACCCAGCCCGGCTTCGGCCCACCGCAGCAGTTGCAAGGTGTCGTCGCTGGTACAAAAAATCAGGGGATCAAATCCCTGCATCTGACATTGTTGGGTGATTAAGGCAATATGACGCCGGTGCAGCAGCAGCGGTTTCCCGGCCAGCGTCGGAAAGGCGATTTGTCCATCTGCGGCAGCGCCGGCAATGTCACAGGCTGCGAACAGCATGGGTTCAGGCGGCAGCAGAATAAAATCAAAATCCTGCATATTGAAGGGAGCGCGGACAAAGCCGATTTCAATGATGCCGACACGCAGCAGCTCCATGATTTTTAAGGTGTCGCCTTGATGCAGCTCAAAAGTGACAGCGGGGTGTCGCTGATGGAAGCGCGCAACCTGCGCCGGCAGCATGGCGCTGCTGAAAGATGCTCCGACACCGAGGGAAAGACAACCGCTGATTGCATGGGTCGATTCATCAATTTCCTGCGCGGTACGGTTCATCAGCTCGAGCATCTGAACCGCGCGGCGTTGTAAAATACGGCCGCTTTCGGTGAGTTGAATGCGTTTTCGGCTGCGAACAAAAAGCCGGGCGCCCAGTTCTTTTTCCAACTGCATGAGTTGTTGGGAAAGCGGCGGCTGGGTCATATTCAATTTTTCGGCGGCTTTGACAATCAACCCTTCTTCGGCAACGGTCAGAAAATATTTCAGTTGGCGTAGTTCCATCGATACTTTCCTTTCTAATTGTATATTTGGAAAACATATATTATATCATGGAAACAAATATTTTAAATATATTACTTAACTTGCTATAATTCTAAGGTAACTATGTTTTTCTGTCAATCAGGAGGTTTGATACTTTATGGAAGTTTCTGTGGGACATTTTATGTTTATGGCGCTGACAGTCTTGGCAGTCATTGGCGCCGGGATGTATGCAGCGCGTGCGGTCAGATCGGCGGAAGGATACAGCCTCGGCGGCCGTTCCTCGGGGGTTGCCATGGTCGCCGGCGGTATTGCCGGCACTGCCGTTGGCGGCGGAGCGACGGTTGGTACGGCCCAGATGGCTTATACGCTGGGAATGACGGCTTGGTGGTTTACGTTGGGAATGGGCGTCAGTTTTATTATTTTGGGACTGTTTTATGCCCGTCCTTTACGGGGAACTGCGCTGGAAACGATTCCCCAGTATCTGGTGCTGCATTATGGACGTCCGGCGGGCGTGCTTTCCAGCGTAGTGTCCTCTTTGGGCAGTCTGTTCAGTGCCGTTGCCAGCGCCTTGCCGGGCATCGGCATTCTGGCGGCTGTTCTGGGAATGCCCGCCTGGCAGGCAGCTGCGCTGTTGATTGTTTTAGTTACTGCTTATGTATTTTTTGGCGGGATGCGCAGCGCCGGTATCGGCGGCATGCTGAAGATGGGGATTCTCTGGACGAGTCTTTTTGCTGCCGGCGCTTATGCTTGTTGGCGGCTGCTGCGTTTTTCGCCAGATACAGCCGCTATGCCGGATTTTCCCTGGTTCAGCTTGTTTGGCGGCGGCGTCAGCGAGGCCTGGGCCAATCTGCTGGCAGTTATTGTTGGCGTCGTATGTACGCAGACTTATATTCAGACGCTTTTTGCGGCAGCCAGTCCGAAAGTTGCCGCAATAGGCGCATTTGCCGCGGCATTGATTGTTATTCCGGTCGGTCTTCCCTGCATTGCGATCGGCATGTATATGCATCTGGCTGAGCCGGGGCTGTCGCCCTTACTGGTTCTGCCAACGTATTTGCTGCATTATCAGCCGGCGTGGATCGGCGGGGTGGCGATGGGCGGCATTATGCTATCTATCATCGGCTCAATTGCCGGCATATCGCTGGGAATCAGTACGATGGTATCCAGGGATATTCTGGCCGGCCTGTTTGCTATCCGGGATAACCGGGCCTTGCTGCGCCTGAATCGTTTGGTTCTTCTTGGCATCATGCTGTTGGCCTGCGTTGTCGCGATGCTCAATCCGGATTCGCAAGTGTTGTTTTGGAATTATATGTCTATGGCATTGCGCGGCGGCGGGATCTTTTTACCGCTTACCCTAGCGGTGTTTTTGCCGCATAAGCTTGATCCGCGTTGGGCGGCCGCGTCAATGCTGCTTTCAACATTAGCTGCGGTCGGCGCTGCTTGCCTGGCTTTGCCGGTTCAGCCGCTGCTGGTCGGGCTGGCCGCAAGTTTTTTGCTTGTTCTTCCTGGTTTACGGGGCAAAAAGGCAAGCGCTGTTCGGGAAGCTGTGGAGGAGGATACAGCCGAATGATTACCTCTTGTAAATTTTCATTGAAGATGTATAATTGAATTTACATCTTCAAAAGGAGGAGTTTCGATGGCTGAACAAGAGAAAAATCAACGGCTGGGCACTTTATCGGCTCTGGGGGCGTGCTTTATTTGGGGCGTTTTACCGTTGTATTGGCAGCTGCTGGCGGCAGCTTCGGCCTATGAAATTCTGGCGCAGCGCATGGTCTGGTCTTTTTTGTTCATGCTGGCAGCATTAGCAGTCTTGCGGCGAGGAGAGCGCTTTTTTGCCGATTGCCGCGAGCTTTGGGCCAATAAGCGGCGAGGCGGACTTTTATTGGCGGCTTCGGTGATTATCAGTTTGAACTGGTTTACTTATATCTGGGCAGTGAATCATGGGCATGTGCTGGATACAAGTATTGGTTACTATATTAATCCGCTTATGAGCGTTTTGCTCGGCGTAGTCGTATTTCATGAGCATCTCACGCCGGCGAAGAAAATCAGTATAGTGCTGGCGAGTGTTGGAATTGCAGTGATGGCCTGGCAGATGGGCAAACTGCCCTGGATAGCCGTGGTGCTGGCCGTTTCTTTTTCGGTTTATGGGGCGGTCAAAAAGAAACTGCAGCTGGATCCTTTTTCTAGTATTACGCTGGAAACTTTGCTGATGCTTCCCTTGGCGATTTGGTATCTGGTACAGCTGGCTGCCGCCGGCGGCAGTCATTTTGGCGGTTCGTCGCTGCTGCTGACGTTGTGTTTGTTGGGAACGGGCGTTGTCACAGCGTCGCCGCTGATTTTATTTTCGTATGGAGCCAATTTGCTGCCGCTGAATGTGTTGGGTTTTTTTCAATATATCGGGCCGACGATGGGCTTTTTGCTGGGGGTATTCTATTTCCACGAGCCGTTCAGCGGCATGCAGTTGCTGGCGTTTGCCTTTGTCTGGGCCGCCTTGCTGCTGTTTACCTTGTCGGATCGTTTTGCGATTTTTCAGGAAAAACAGCCGTTGGATGCAGCGGAACTGGTGAAACAGAGCCGGCAATAACTGGATTGCAGAGTTGTCCTTTTTAAGGGCAGCTCTTTTTTTGCATTGCCGGCCTGTCAAAAGTTTGTGAAAATAATAAGTTTGCCGTCGGGACAGATAAAGTTGAAAAAAATGTGTCAATGAGCTTGATGTATGCGGCAAAAGTTGATAAAATTTACACGGAAGGTTTTATTTATAAAAAATCGGGATGGATGTGCTTGGGCGTGATCATAATAGAGGCGAATGCCAAGATCAATCTGACGCTGGATATTCTTGGCAAGCGGACGGATGGTTATCACGAGGTCGCGATGGTCATGCAGTCTGTGGGTCTGCATGATACCATCCGGCTGGAGAAGATACGGCAGGGAATTGAGTTGACCGTTGATCAGCCGGGACTTGCTGTTGATGCGACGAACCTTGCCTGGCGGGCAGCGCGCTGCCTGATGGATGTACACAGTATTCATGAAGGCGTTCGCATCCATATTGCCAAGCGGATTCCAATTGCCGCCGGTCTGGCCGGCGGCTCTGCCGATGCCGCCGGAGTTTTGCGGGGGATGAACCGGCTTTTTGGGCTGGGCTTGTCGACGGAAGTCCTGTGTGAACTGGGGGCGCAGATTGGTTCTGATGTGCCGTTTTGCATCCGGGGCGGGACGATGTTTGCTTCCGGTCGGGGCGAGTTGCTGGAGCGGCTGCCGGATTTACCGCCGGTTTGGGTGGTGTTGGCGAAGCCGCCGGTTTCGGTATCGACGGCTTGGGCTTATCAGAGTTATGATGCCGCGCCTGCCAGGGAGCACCCGGACAATCCGGCGATGCTGGCGGCGATTGCGGCCGGGCGGCTGGAGGATGTTGGTCGTCATCTGGGCAATGTTTTGGAAGCCGTTACCGTGCAAAAATATGGCGAAATCGCCCGTATCCGGCAATGGATGCTGGAGAGCGGCGCACTGGCGGCGATGATGTCCGGTAGCGGGCCAACGGTATTTTCCCTGTCGGCCGATGAGGAAACGGCGCGGCGGATTGCCCGGAATGTTTCCAGCCATGCGGATGCGGCTGTTTTTGTAGCACAAACTGTGGGACGAGCAGATTGATCTGCGCTTTCGTCATGAGAATTGAGGGAATGAGTAATGGAGAAGAGATTGGCGCCAATCCGATTGGATAGTTACCAGCCGCTGCGCGAAGTTGTCTGCGAGACGCTGCGCGATGCAATCCGTAAGGGGATATTGAAACCAGGGGAGCGTCTCATGGAGATACAGCTGGCGGAAGAACTGGGTGTGAGTCGTACTCCGGTGCGGGAAGCGATTCGCAAACTGGAGCTGGAAGGATATGTGATCATGATGCCGCGGCGGGGAACCTATGTGGCTAATTTGTCGATTCGCGATGTGAATGAGGTTTTTGAAATCAGGACCTCGCTGGATTCGCTGGCGAGCGGGCTGGCAGCTGAACGCATCACTGATGAAGAGCTGGAACGCTTGCAGCGGCTGTTGGTTCTGATCAGTGAATATGTTGAGACGAATGATATGGAAAAAATTGTGGAAACTGATACGGAATTTCATGATCTTTTGTATCAAGCAAGCCGGAATACGCGGCTGGTCGGTATCATCTTCAATTTACGGGAGCAGCTCACGCGTTTTCGCACGACATCTATGGCGTTTCCGGGCCGGTTGGCCGCTACGTTGGAAGAACACCGCCGTATTGTTGAAGCTATTGCGCAGGGGGATGTAAAAGAGGCGCAGGCCGCGGCGGAGTATCATATGGAAAAGTCGGAGCAGACGTTGTTGGCAAGTATGGAAGCCTTGAAGGAAAAAAATTCGAAAAAATAGAGCAGTTTATTTGGAGGCATAGGTATGTCAGATTTAGTAACCGTCATTTTGGCGGCCGGCAAGGGAACGCGCATGAAGTCGGCGATGCCGAAGGTTCTGCATAAGGCCGGCGGTAAGGCTATGCTGCAGCATGTAATTGATGCGGCGCAGGCAGCCGGCGCAAAACGGAATATTGTTGTCGTTGGTTTTGGCGGCGCAGTTGTGCAGGAGGCTGTCGGCACGCAGGCGGAAGTCGTTGTACAAAAGGAACAGCTGGGGACCGGGCATGCCGTCTTACAGGCGGCGCCGCTGCTCAGGGAGGAGCATGGCACCGTTATGGTTCTTTGCGGTGATACGCCGCTTTTGACCGGGGAACTTTTGAAAAAACTTTATGATGCGCATCGCGAAGCCGGCGCTAAAGCAACGGTGCTCACGGCCGTTATGCCGGATGCCACCGGGTACGGCCGTATTATTCGCACGGCGACGGGTACGGTGGAGAAGATTGTCGAACATAAGGATGCAAGCGATGCCGAGCGTCGTGTGCGGGAGGTAAATTCCGGTATTTATTGCTTTGAAAAAGATGATCTTTTTACTGCGTTGGCCCAGGTGACTTGCGACAATGCGCAGGGAGAGTACTATTTGCCGGATGTGCTTAGTATTCTGCGGCAAAAGGGTGAGAAGATCTGGGCGGTAGCGGCGGATGATTATGAATCGACGCTGGGTATTAACTCGCGGGTACAGCTGGCCGGCGCAGAAAAAATTTTGCGCCGCCGGAAAAATATCGAGCTTATGGAGAGCGGCGTAACGATTATGGATCCTGACAGCACCTTTATCGATGCCGATGTGACCGTGGGCCGTGACACCGTTATTTATCCGTTTACCTGGCTTGAGGGCGATACGCATGTAGGCGAGAACTGCACGCTTGGGCCTTCCAGCCGTTTCAGCGATGCACTCATTGGCAGCGGCGTTACCGCACAGTTCGTTTATGCGCATTCCTGCGAGATGGCGGATGGCGTAACCATGGGGCCGTATGTGCATATTCGTCCGAATACAAAACTGGCGGCGAAGGTGAAAATCGGCAATTTTGTCGAGGTTAAAAATTCTAATATCGGTCTGGGGACCAAACTGCCGCATCTTTCCTATATTGGGGACTGCGATATGGGAAGCGGCGTCAATATGGGCTGCGGGACGATTACTGTCAATTACGATGGTAAAAAGAAATCTCGCACGGTCATCGGGGACAATGCCTTTGTCGGCTGCAATTCGAACCTGGTGGCTCCGGTTACAATCGGCGAAGGTGCTTATGTAGCCGCCGGTTCTACCATTACCAAGGAAGTGCCGCCGTCGGATCTGGCGGTGGCGCGCGCCCGGCAGAAGAACATTGCCGGATGGGCCGACAAGCGCAAATAAATTCTGGTAGCAGCGGCATTGCCGTTCTATATATATTAAAAGACGGGCACCCGCCCGAAAATATGAGTAATGGTATTGGAGGATTTTAACAAAATGGCATCAGACACTGGAAATCTGTGTATCCTGACAGGCAACGCCAACCCGAAGCTGGCACAGGACATCGCGAATCATATCGGCGTAAAGCTGTGTGATGCATTCGTCGGACATTTCAACAACGGCGAGACGCAGGTCATGATCAGCGAGAGCATTCGCGGTCGGGATATCTTCATTATCCAGCCGACCTCACAGCCGGTAAATGACAATCTCATGGAACTTCTCATCATGGTGGACGCCTGCAAGCGTGCTTCTGCCCAAAGCATTACGGCGGTGGTTCCCTATTATGCTTATGCGCGTCAGGATCGTAAGACGCGCGGCCGGGAGCCGATCTCTGCAAAACTTGTCGCCAATCTTATGGAAACGGCGGGGGTCAACCGCGTCGTGACGGTGGATCTGCATGCAGGGCAGATTCAGGGGTTCTTTGATATTCCAGTGGACCATCTGGCGGCAGCACCGCTGCTGGCCGACTATTTCAAGTCCCAAAATCTGAAGGATGTCGTGGTCGTTTCGCCGGATCTCGGCGGCGTTACCCGGGCCCGGATTTTGGCGGATCGTTTGCATGCGCCAATCGCCATTATTGAAAAGCGCCGTCCGGCACCGGGGTGCGCTGAGGTGATGAATCTGATCGGCGAGGTCAAGGGAAAGACTGCCATCATGATTGATGATATCGTCGATACGGCCGGGTCTCTTTGCGAAGGGGCAAAAGCTTTGCAGAAACTGGGGGCGCATGAGGTTTATACTTGTTGCTCGCATGCGATTCTCAGTGATCCGGCAGTGCAGCGCATCAACGATTCCTGCATCAAACAATTGGTGATTACGGATACGATTCCGCTGCCGGAAGATAAGAAATCGCCGAAGATTGTGGTGCTTTCTCTAGCGGATGCGCTGGGCGATGTCATTATGAGCATCCAGAATCATCGTTCGGTGAGCCAGCTTTTTAAATAAGCGCATAAAAGTATGGCTTTTGAGGACTGTTGTCGGCGGCTTTGGCTGCGGGCGACAGTCTTTTTTTTCGGTGAGTTTGCTTTTTGCAGGTTCAAAACCATTGACAGCAGCGCTGGGTATGTTATTGTTAGAGACAGATGCAGACGGGCTGAAATGGCGGGGGAGGAAAATAGATGGTTATCCGGGATTTGGTACAAAAATATGATACCGGGATACGGCAGCTACGGCAGGTGTTTCATGCGCATCCGGAGCTGAGCTTTGCCGAGGTGGAAACAACGCAACGCATTGGCGCGGAGCTGGATAAAATGGGCATACCGTATGCAATCAATCCGCTGCGACAGACCGGTTTGGTGGGTTGTATTCAGGGGATGCAGCCAGGACCAGCGATCGCGCTGCGTGCGGATATTGATGCGCTGCCGGTGCAGGAAGCAACGGGTCTGATCTGCGCTTCCATAAATCCGGGGGTCATGCATGCCTGCGGCCATGATGGGCATATTGCGTTGCTGCTCGGCGCGGCGCGCATGCTGCTCGATTGTCGGGAAGAAATCCGCGGGACTGTCTATCTGGTCTTTCAGCCGGCGGAGGAAAGCGGACAGGGGGCGCCATATATGATGCGCTTTGGCGACTGGTTTCAGAAAGTGGGAATGGTGTTCGGCGGTCATCTCTGGGGAGAGCTTCCCGCGGGGCAGGTATCCGTCGAGGCCGGGGCGCGTATGGCGGCGGGGGATCAGTTCCGTATTCTGGTGCATGGGCGCGGCGGCCATGGCGCTCAGCCCCAGCAAACAATTGATGCTGTTGTCGTCGCTTCGGCCATTGTCATGAATCTGCAGACCCTTGTCTCGCGTCATTTCAGCCCGCTGGATTCTGTACTGCTGACAATAGGAACTTTTCAGAGCGGCGCGCGTTTTAATATCATTGCCGGTGAAGCTGAACTGACGGGCATTACTCGCTATTTTGACGAATGTATCCGTCCGGAACTGCAGCGGACCATGGAACAGCTGATTGCGGAAACGGCTGCGGCCTATGGGGCGACGGCTGAGCTAATATATACGAGAATGATACCGGCGGTTGTCAATGCGGCTGCCGCTTCCGCTGTTGCCGCGCAGGCGGCGGCCAAAGTTCTTGGTCCGGAGGCGGTTGTTACGATGCCAGGGACTATGGCCAGTGAAGATTTTGCTTGGTATCTGGAGAAAAAACCTGGTTGTTTTGCTTTTTTTGGCATTCATAATGCGGCCAAGGGTATTACTGCTGCCCATCATAGCGATCACTTTACCGTTGATGAAGCCGTTCTGGCCGGCGGCGCTGGCGTTTATGCCCAGTTTGCGCTGGATTGGCTGGCGGCACAGGCCGTGTCGTTATAAAAATGGCGGCGGAACCGGCAAGCCGGTTATCTGTATATTTTCATGTAAATTTCACACAAAATGGGTATTCTTACAAATAGTAAAATTCCTACTTGCTTTTTTGCAAAGTTGTTTTCATAAAAGTAATTCTTATGCTTTTGCCTGACAGCGGGTTGCTGAATGAAGCTGTCAGGTTCTGTTTTATTGTCTTTTTGTTCATTGATCTTATACCCTCTAAGGAGTTCCTGTGGTTATGAATCGCCGTACTTTTTTATGCAAAACCCTGACTTTCCTGGCAGCCGCCTATGTATCGGATGCATGGCGCTGCTTTTCGGCAGAGGCGGCTTCCCCGGCGCCGCTTCAGTGCCCAAAAATTAAAGAAACGTATTTGAAATTCGTGCTGCCGCTGCAAAATCGTTTGCAAACCGATCTGATCGTTTTGCATCATATCGGCGACAGCAATGAAGACTTCTCGGCGGCCGATGTGCATCAATGGCATATCAATAATGGCTGGGCAGGGATCGGTTACCATTTTGTCATTCGTAAAAATGGCGTTATTGAGCGCGGGCGCCCTTTGGATACGGTGGGAGCGCACTGCTACGGCTACAATGAGCACTCGGTCGGAATTAATGTCGTCGGCAATTTTGAGATGGCGTTTCCTACGGAGGCACAGCTGGATTCCGCGGTACAGTTGACCGCTTATCTCTGTCAGCTGTATCGAATTGACCCTTTTGCCGACGGCGTTGTTTTGGGGCATCGTGATCTCAATGCTACTTTGTGTCCTGGGAAAAATTTTTACGCCGAATTGGATGCATTCCGCCAACGGGTCCGGAGTAATTTCTCCCGTACGCTGGTTCGCCGGGCGCCCTCGTCACGGAGACATCGCTTGCCCGACGTGCATTAATCCTTTTTCCTGCCATCAGGGCCCCGGCGGCAACTGCTGTATTGTGTTGTCCCAGGTTGTGTATTATAATATGTAGATGTGATTGCCCGCGGTTGGCGGACAGTTCGTCTACATATTTTTTTAGGCAGGAGTTGTTGTAATGGAAGGTACTGCGTGGTCAATTTTTCCGCCGTTGCTGACGATTGTGCTGGCATTGGTAACCAAGGAAGTGTACATGTCGCTTTTATTGGGTATTTTTTCAGGAGCGCTGCTCTATACCAATTTTGATGTTTTGCATGCGATTCTGACTATGTTTGCGGTGATGGAGGATAAGATTGGCAAAAATGTCAATATTCTGGTATTCCTGGTGATCTTGGGTATTTTGGTAGCAGCGATTACGCGGTCAGGGGCGACGCGGGCTTATGGAAACTGGGCGAGCCGGGTGATCAAGGGGAAGCGCAGCGCACTTTTTCTGACGGCGGTCTTAGGGATTGTTATTTTTATTGATGATTATTTTAACTGCCTGACGGTAGGAACTGTAATGCGGCCGATTACTGATAAATTCAGGATTGCCCGCGCTAAGATTGCTTATATTATCGATGCGACGGCGGCGCCGGTTTGTATCTTGGCGCCGGTCTCCAGCTGGGCGGCGGCCGTTGGTTCATCGCTGCCGGAAGACAGCAGCCTCGATGGATTTTCACTATTTTTACAGACGATTCCTTTTAATCTGTATGCAATTCTCACGATGGTGTTTATGATGTTTATCATCTGGTCAGAACGGGATTTTTCTGATATGGCGCGCTATGTGCATAAAAATCAGGAGCATTTTATTATCGCGCCGGAGTATGCGGATGAAAATGCAGATGAGAAACAGGTTGGCAAGGGCGTTATTCTGGATCTGATTCTGCCGATTCTGGTGCTGATTGGGGCATGCGTATACGGCATGCTTTATACGGGCGGCATTCAGGAAGGCCGTACGATAGCCGAGGCATTTGCCAAATGTGATTCTTCGAAATCTTTGGTCCTGGGATCCTTTATTGCCTTCGTTTTTACGGCATTGCTCTATTTGCCGCGCCGGGTAGTATCGTTTACAGATTTTTGCGCTAGTTTTAGTCAGGGCTTTCGCGCTATGACGCCGGCAATTTTTATTTTGTGTCTGGCTTGGACGATTTCCGGGATTGTCGGGGACAAATATCTGAACCTTGGCGCCTATGTGAGCCAGATTGTCAGTGCTAATGCATCGCTGGGGATGATTTTGCCGCCGGTTTTCTTTTTAGTAGCAATGATTATTGCGTTTTCAACCGGCACGTCATGGGGGACTTTTGGCATTTTGATTCCCATTGCCGTAGCGGTGGTGGGCGTGGAAAATCAGACCGGGTTAGTTTTGGCAGTAGCGGCAATTTTGTCGGGAGCTGTGGCTGGCGATCATGCGTCACCGATTTCTGATACGACGATTCTGGCTTCGGCCGGGGCGCAGTGCCATCATATTGATCATGTGAGCACCCAATTGCCTTATGTCGGCGTTGTTTGTGTTTGCAGTCTGCTGGGGTATTTGGTCGATGGTTTTACGCAGAATGGTTGGGCCGGGCTGGCCGTCGGGCTGGTTTCGTTGGCGGTGGCTTGTGGGATTATCATGGTGCGGGTTCCGGTGACGGATGCCGATGAAGTCGCGGCGGCTGATGTGAAAAGCTGAGTTTTCCTCTATTTTGAAGGGTCTGGCTGGATTTTCCGGTCAGATCTTTTTTTTGCTCTTGTCAAATGGCAGGAAAACAGTTACAATAAGGGAGTACGTTAACACGTTAAAGGGGAAAACGATTATGCAGCTCCATTTTATTAAAGCGAGTCCTTGCCGGAATACAACCGTGTTTATCACCGATCCGACGGCGCGCGCTCAATATGGATTGATTGCTGGTCAGGTGATGTCGCCGGAGTATCTGGCTGCGGAACAGGCGGGGTTTCTGACCATTCCGCAACATCCAGAGTCTGTACTGCGGCTGGAGATGGCCGGCGGCGAATTCTGCGGCAACGCGACGCTGGCGCTGGCGGCGCTGGCCGTCCGACAAGGCCGAACCGACGGGAGAATTTTTTATGTTGAATGTTCCGGAGCAGCAGAACCACTGGTCTGTACGGTGGTGAAGCTGCCTCGTAATCGCTGGCGGGCGCGGGCAGAAATGCCAGCCGGAGAGGACGTTCACCCTTTGACACTGCAGGTCGGCGGTCAGAGTTATGCCGGGGGATTCGTGCTGCTACCGGGTATTTGTCATTTCGTTTTGTCGGGATCGCTGCCGCGCAGTCAGTATGCGCCGCTTATGGCACAGCTGTCGGCAGCCGTCAGGGCCGAGGCGTATGGCATCATTCCCTATGAAGAGATGTCTGCCGCCCATTATCGGATTGTGCCCTATGTATATGTTCCGGCAGCCGGTAGCCATGTTTTTGAACAGGCCTGCGGTTCGGGCAGTTTATCTTTGGGGCTTTGGCTTCGCTATAAGACAGGGCTTCAATATAGCGAAGTTGCACAACCGGGAGGTATACTGACGGTGGAGACTGGAAAGAAAAATTATATAACGGCGGAAGTTTATTTTCCTTGCGAGGGGACTCTGGAGGCAGAGGAAAGCTGAAAGAGCTTTGCGCATAGGTGAAATAGAAAATATAAGAAAAAATAATGGGGGTAAGAGAATGAAAAGAGTATTGGCATTGTGTATGATGCTGGTTCTGGCCATGGGGCTTTTGGCAGGCTGCGGGCAGGAACAAAAAGCAGCGCCTGACAAAAAGGATGCTGCGAAAAAAATTGTTATCGGATTGGATGATAATTTTCCGCCGATGGGTTTTGTGGACGACAATAATAAGATTGTCGGTTTTGATGTGGATTTGGCGGCGGAAGCGGCAAAACGCCTGAACTGTGAAGTTGAGTTTAAGCCAATTGACTGGGCAAGCAAAGAGGCAGAGCTGAAAAGCGGCCGTATTGATGCTCTTTGGAATGGACTGGAAATCATGGAAAAGCGTAAGGAAAACATGCTGTTTAGTAAGCCTTACATGAATGATCGTCAAATGCTGTTCCGCGCGAAGGGACGCAACGAGGATATCAAGGGCGAAGAAAATCTCAAGGGAAAAATTGTGGCTACGCAGAGCGGCGGCGGTACGGCTGAAGATTATCTTGATACGAATACGGCGCTGCAGGCTTCTTTTAAAGAATATAAGAAATACCCGGATTATATTTCCGCATTTATGGATCTGGAAAATGGCCGTGTTGACGCTATTCTTTGCGATGAGATTATTGGTCGTTATTATATGAGCAAGCATCCGGACAAGATTGAGGCAGTAGATCAGGCAATCGGCCCCGTGAGCCAGTTTGGCATTGGCTTCCGCAAGGATGACCAAGCGCTGCGGGATAAGATGCAGACGGTTATGGATGCGATGCGCAAGGATGGAACGATGGCAAAGATTTCCACGAAGTGGTTCGGCAAGGATATTACAGCTCTTTAAGCAAGCGATAAAAAGGCCACGGCAAAATGCGTCGTGGCTTTTTGTATGCATTTTTGACGTGACAGAAGAAACTGTCGGATCTTTTTCCGGCTGCTTTACAGAGCTTGCCTTGGCGGCGGTAGATTTTTGGGATTGTTTCTGTTACAATGAAAAGAGAAGCTATGGGAGGAGACAGCAGCAATGAATGAATTTATTGCACAGATTAATGCGGCCGGACAGGCATATATGGTAGCGGATATTCAGGTAGCAGAGTGTCATCGGCTGGGCAGAATGGGGCGGAGTGTACGGGAAGCTCTGACGGCGCAGGAACAGGCGCAGACTGAGTTGGTGGCGGCTTTTCGGGCCTGTGGGCACACACTGGACGAGCTGGAGCGATTGCAGGATGAAGCCGGACGGGCAATGCTGGCCTATGGCGTAGCCGAAGTTTTAAAGCGGCTGGTTTGAAAAAGAAAAATCAACTGGCAGGATTGTAACCTGTACGGATTTCTGTTAAAATAAGCATTATACTATAAATGACGATGAACGGAAGAGTACGCCGCAACAAGCGCTGCAGAGAGGCCCAGAAGCTGGAAATGGGCTGCGCAGAATGTGGTGGAAATGCGTCCGGGAGTTGCAGCATTGAATTTTTAGGTGCTGCCGCAGGGGTGCGTTATGACCTTTTGAGTGGGATGTTTCGGCATCCAAACAGAGTGGAACCACGGGTCTGCGTCTCTGTATGAGGCGTGGGCTTTTTTTGTTTCCTGTTATAGGGGGAGAGAGCCTTTATGAAATTTTGGTCACAATTTAAAAAAGATGTCCGGGTTGTCTTTGAACGCGATCCAGCGGCGCGCAGTGTTTGGGAAGTGGTACTGTGCTATCAGGGACTGCATGCGATCTGGCTGCATCGCTTGTCGCATGCCTTGTATAAACGTGGTTGGATTCTTTTGCCGCGGTTGGTTTCGGAGCTGGGGCGTTTTTTCACCGGCATTGAGATTCATCCGGGCGCCACGATTGGCGAAGGCTTATTCATTGATCATGGAACGGGCATTGTTATCGGTGAAACGGCGGAAATCGGGCGCAATGTAACACTTTATCAGGGCGTAACGTTGGGCGGTACCGGCAAGGAAAAGGGCAAGCGCCATCCAACGATTGGAAATAATGTGGTTGTGGCTTCCGGCGCCAAGGTGCTGGGGTCCTTTACAGTAGGCGATCATGCAAAGATCGGCGCCGGATCCGTGGTATTGAAGCCGGTGCCGGCGTATGCCACTGTAGTTGGCATTCCGGGCCGGGTTGTGCTCATGCATGGGGAGAAGGTCAAACCGGTCAAATCGGAAACGATTGAAGTGGACGCTGCGATTCGTGAGCTTGAGGAAGAACAGGACGTGGATCTGGAACATGATGAACTGCCGGATCCGGAATCGGATATGCTGGAAAGCATGCGGCATGATATTGAAGCGCTGCGTGAGGAAGTGCAAAAATTGAAAAGGGAGCTGGAACAGCAAAATGATCAGAGAAATCACGGTTTATAATACGCTGACAAAAAAGAAGGAAGCATTTCGTCCGCTGGAAGCAGGCAAAGTTGGTATTTATGTCTGCGGCGTCACGCCGTATAATGATCCGCATATCGGCAATGCCCGTCCTTTTGTGACATGGGATACCATTCGGCGGTTTTTAGCTAAAATTGGTTATAAGGTGCGGTATATCCAAAATTTTACAGATGTTGATGATAAAATTATCCGTACGGCGAATGAGCAGGGAGTGACTTGGAAAGATATTGCCGACCGCTATATCAAAGCGTATTTTGCATCTATGGACGCGCTGAATGTTCGGCATGCGGATGTGTATCCGCGCGTCTCGGAGCATATTCCCGATATCATTGCCATGGTGCAGGCGCTGATTGAAGGCGGCTATGCCTACCCTTTGGAGGGCGATGTTTATTTCAGTGTGGATAAGTTTCCTGAGTACGGCAAACTCAGCGGTCGTAAACTGGAGGATATGATGGCCGGCGCGCGGGTTGAGATCGATGAACGCAAGAACAACCCAATGGATTTTGCTCTCTGGAAAGCGGCGAAACCCGGCGAGCCGTTCTGGGATAGTCCCTGGGGACCGGGCCGGCCAGGTTGGCATATCGAATGCTCGGTGATGTCGCTGAAATATTTAGGGAAAACATTTGATTTTCATGGCGGCGGCAGCGATCTTATCTTCCCACATCATGAGAATGAAATTGCCCAATCACAGGCCTGCTGCGGCGATTGGCACAGCTTTGCCCGCTATTGGGTACACAATGGTTTTATCACGATCCACAATGAGAAGATGAGCAAATCGGCGCATAATTTCTTTACGGTCGCGGATATTCTGAAGGAATATCCGGGTGAGGTCGTGCGGTTCTTTATTTTGCAGACGCATTATCGCAGCCCGCTCGATTTTAGCGATGAGCGGCTGAAAGATGCGCAAGCGGGACTGGAACGGCTGGCCAATTCCAAAGCGCTGGCCGATGCGCTGGCGGAGCGCGAGGGAACAGCGGATACGGCCAGCGCGCTGGCGGCTTCGGCAGCGGCTGCTCGTGATGATTTTTATGCGGCCATGGCCGACGATTTTAATACGGCGCTGGCAATCAGTTATTTGTTTTCCTTGTCGAAGGGCATTAATGTTTATTATAATGATGTTATGAACAATGGCATTGCTTTTGATGCGAAAAATTTTGCGGCGGTTCGGGCGGCTTATGCGGATATGGCAGAGATCATCGGCATTTTCGAGGCGCAAAGCGCAGCGGATGATCTGCAGGACGCGGCGATTGAAGGCCTGATTCAGGAACGGCTGGCGGCGCGGCAGGCGAAAAACTGGGCGCGGGCTGATGAAATCCGTGATGAACTGAAGGCAAAGGGAATTTTGCTGGAAGATGCATCAGCGGGAACGCGGTGGAAAAGAGTATGACATTTGACCATTTGCAAAAACTGGTAGCGATGATGTTTCTGCCGGACGGTACCGGCGGGACAAGCCAGCGCTATACGGGGGTGGATGTGAAGACGCTGAATCCTCTGGTGGCTGCGTACGTTGGGGATGCCTATTTTTCCTTATTTGTGCGTGGACGGCTGCTCTCTTATGAACAGTCCAAGGTTCAGGTTCTGAATCAGTTTGGGGCGCAAATCGTATCGGCGGTCTGGCAGGCTCGGGCGTATCGGGATATCGAAGCGCTGCTGACAGCGGAAGAACAGGCCGTCTATCGCCGCGGACGCAATGCGAAAAGCCATGCCCCGCGGAAGGCTACGGTGGCGGAGTATCATATGAGCACAGGGTTTGAGGCGGTTCTGGGAACTTTGTATCTGACGGAACAGTACGATCGCTTATATGAAGTGGCCGAGGTGTCGTTTCAATCCATAGCCCGCCAGATGATGGCGGAAATGAAGAATAAGAAATGAGGGAAGTCTATGATCAAAGTAAAACTTTTACAATATACGCCGGACCCGGAGCGGGTCGTGGCTATGGCGGCGCGGCTTTGTTATTCCCCGATTGGGGCGGAGGAGCTCAGCGAAAAACTCAGCGAAACGCAGGTCCGACAGATGGTGGAAAAAATGGTGGAGCTGGGCCATGCCTCAACGATTGAACATGTATCTTTTACTTTTGGGATTGAGGGCGTATCGAGAGTGCTCACCCATCAGCTGGTTCGCCATCGGATCGCATCCTATGACCAACAATCGCAGCGGTATGTGGCTGAGCATGACTTTGCGTACATTGTGCCGCCGACGATTGCGGCCCAACCGGAAGCGCAGGCCCGATTCACTGCTCTGATGGAGCAGATCCGGGCGGCGTATGATGCGCTGACAGCGGCGGGGATTCCCAAAGAAGATGCCCGGTATGTGCTGGCCAATGCTGCGGAAACAAAGATCCTGGTCACGATGAATGCGAGATCGCTGCTGCATTTTTTCAATTTGCGCTGCTGCAATCGGGCGCAATGGGAAATTCGCGAACTGGCCTATCAGATGCTGGCGCAGGTGAAAAAAGTTGCGCCGACGTTGTTTAAAAATGCCGGGGCTTCCTGCGTGAATACCGGGCGTTGTCCAGAAGGTGCTATGACTTGTGGTAAATTTAATGAAATGATAAAGATGCGGGTGGAGTAAATGGCAGAAAAGAAAAAAGCTGGCTGGGCGAAAGCCAGACCGTCGGATCGGCCGGCGAAGAATAAGCGTTTTCGTCGTCCGGCGGAAACAAAGGCGGAGATGAAACAGGCAATACCGGGAGAAGAATACGCAGCGCCGGGGCGGAACAATTTTGGGAAAACTGTCGGCTGCCCGGAGGTCCCGGAGGCAAGAGCCCGGAAGCGCGAACGGACAACAGTCGTGCCGGAACAGGAGACAGTCGGCAGAGAAGCTGTTGTTTCCGAGCTGCCGGAGGATGTGCTGATTGGCCGTAACGCCGTGATGGAAGCTTTGAAAAGCGGCCGGGGCATTAATAAACTGCTGGTCGCCAGCGGCGATCGGGAAGGCTCCGTGCGTGAGATCATTGCCCTGGCCCGGGAACGCGGTTTGCTGGTGGAAATGGTAGAACGCAGCGTCATTGAAGCCATTGCCGGCGGACGGCGGCATCAGGGCGTGTTGGCCTATGTTTCGCCGGTTCCTTATGCCGAGCTGGAGGATATTCTGGCTACGGCTGGGGAAAAAGAGAAGGAGCCGTTCCTTTTGCTGTTGGATGAGCTGGAAGATCCGCATAACCTCGGAGCGCTGCTGCGGACAGCGGATGCCGCCGGCGTTGACGGAGTGCTCATTCCGAGACGGCGCAGCTGTCCGCTGTCCGCAACCGTCGCCAAGACGTCGGCTGGAGCGGTCGAGTATGTGCCGGTGGCCCGTATCGGCAATATCGTTCAAACGCTGAAAACGTTGAAAAAACAGGGATTCTGGGTTGTCGGAGCGGATATGGAAGGCACACAGACGTATACGGAAGCTAGTCTTACCGGTCCATTGGTATTGGTCATTGGCGGCGAGGGCCATGGCCTTTCGCGTCTGACGAAGGAAAATTGTGATTTTCTGGTCCGGCTACCGATGCAGGGCCATATTAATTCGCTCAACGCTTCGGTTGCAGGATCGATTCTTATGTATGAAGTCTTGCGCCAGCGCCAGCTGAAACAGTAGGGGAGCAGCAGCTTATGAAGCGGAAACGGGAGCATTTCATTATCGACGGATACAATGTAATTCATTCCTGGCCGGAGCTCATTGCGCTTATGGGAGAGCTGGGGGAAGCCAGAGACCGTCTTATTCATCTGCTGTCAGAATATGGGGCTTATGAAGACTATGATATGACGATCGTTTTTGATGCGCTGTTCACAGCCGATGATGAGCATACGGAGAAGCGCAGTCAGCGGCTGACGATTGTGTATACCGGCGCGGGGGAGACCGCCGACAGTTATATTGAACGGTTGGCTTATCAATCCGTGCGCAGCGGACGGGAAGTGCATGTCGTGACATCCGACAGCGCCGAGCAGTCAGTTATCCTCGGCGCAGGCGCATACCGTTTGCCGTCGCTGGAACTGCGTCGCCGGGTGCATAAGGTGAAGGAACGGCTGCAAAAAGACTATTTGCGCAAGCCCGTTTTTCCGCTTTTGCGCAACGATGTTGCCGCGAGGCTGGATCAGGCGACGGCAGCCAGACTGGACAAAATGAGAAAAAAACATGATTAGAGGCGTTAAAACTGGCTTTAAGCTTGACGACTCAAAGGTTCGTGGGGTATAATTTTCCTTGTATAACAAGGAGCAGGGACCTCAATATATGACTTGGGGGAACGATTTGATGGACGCAGAAGCAAATACAGCAAATATGGAAAATGCAGATCTCCTGTGCAGTGAATTTGACAATCTCACAGATGAAGAAATCGTTCTTGCGATCAAGGATGCTTGTGACAATACGGCGCTCGATTATTTGATTAATAAGTACCGTAATTTCGTTCGGGCAAAAGCGCGGTCCTATTTTTTGATCGGCGCGGACAGGGAAGACATTATTCAGGAGGGCATGATCGGTCTCTATAAGGCGATTCGTGACTTTCGCAATGATAAACTGTCTTCATTCCGGGCCTTTGCCGAATTGTGTGTGACACGTCAGATTATCACTGCGATCAAAACCGCTACGCGGCAGAAGCACATACCGCTGAATTCGTATGTGTCGCTGAACAAGCCGATTTATGATGAGGATTCGGATCGTACCTTGCTGGATGTGCTTTCCGGCGTGAAGGTTTCCGATCCGGAAGAGCTGGTTATCAGCCGCGAGGAATTTGTTGATATCGAGGCAAAAATGGAAGAGATTTTGAGCGATCTGGAATGGCGGGTACTGATGTCATATCTGGACGGGAAATCTTACCAGGAGATTGCCGTGGATCTGCATCGGCATGTAAAGTCGATTGATAACGCTTTGCAGCGAGTGAAACGGAAGCTGGAGAAGTATATGGATAATCGGGATGACGATATTGATCTCAGCACGATTTACCGCGGACTTACCTCTATTAATCGGCGATTGCATGATCGTAATGAGCTCGGATAATGGAGTGGATAAAAGATGCTGTGCAGGCAGCATCTTTTTTTATATCGTTTTGTGAATTGTAAAACCGGGTCTCTTCTTTTACTGACAATATTTTATGGCGGGAAGTTTATAAAACAGAAACATATATTTACACAAAATGAATTCAAGAAATGTATTGCAATCAAAAGTGTAAAGATGTATACTGTACGTCATAGGTATTGTCAACGGCGAAAGTACTTTTCTTTGTTGTGACAATATCAATTACAGCAAAGGAGAGGGTAACGTGGATTTTTTAGAAAAAGTAAGTGCATTTATATCGAAGTATATGGCAGGGTTCGTTCTTATTGTCGCTGCTGTTGCGTTGTTTGAACCAGCCTCGTTCAAATGGGCTGCGCCGCAGATTACCTATCTTCTGGGAATCGTTATGTTGGGCATGGGCATGACGCTGCGTCTGGAAGATTTTCGTCTGGTGTTTCAGCATCCGAAGGATGTGTTCATCGGAGCTGTTTGTCAGTTTACGATTATGCCGGGTCTTGCCTGGCTGCTGGCGATGGCATTTCAATTACCGCCGGAACTGGCGGTTGGCGTCATTCTCGTCGGCACTTGTCCGGGAGGGACGTCATCGAATGTCATGACGTATCTGGCGAAGGGCGATGTGGCGTTGTCGGTATCGATTACGATGACGACGACTATTTTAGCGCCGGTTATTACGCCGCTGCTCACCTGGTGGCTGGCCGGGGCGTGGCTGCAGGTTTCTCTTTTAGCCATGATGATTTCTATATTTAAAGTCGTCGTGGTGCCGATTGTGCTGGGAATTTTATTGAAGCATTTCTTTGATTCTCTGGTGCAGCAATGCATCAAATTGCTGCCGCTGGTATCGGTTATCGCCATTGTCCTGATCGTCGGCGGTGTTGTCGCGGTCAGTGCCAAGACAATCCGTGAAACGGGGCTGCTGATCATGTTGGTTGTCATGTGCCATAATATCTTGGGCTATTCGCTGGGGTATCTGGCAGCCAAAGCGCTGCATATGAATCTGGCTAAACAAAAGGCTGTGGCTATAGAAGTTGGCATGCAGAATTCCGGATTAGCGACCTCGCTGGCTATGATGCATTTCGGCGCAGCGGCGGCGATTCCGGGAGCGGTGTTCAGCGTCTGGCATAATATTTCCGGTTCGTTGATGGCTAATTATTTAGCGGGTAAGATGGAAAAAGAAGCAGAAGTAAAGCAGGAGCCACAGCCGCAGGCATAAAAATTTTGGGATACGCAACGGTTACCATACAGTTCATCTGTATGGTAACCGTTGTTTCGTTATAGAAAGCGTGTATATTGTCTTTTGTATACAATTTTTTCGTAAAATTGCGAGCAATTACAAATTTGACAAAATTTTTATAAAAAACATTGACATGTGTTAATTGAAAACATAAACTAAAGATAGTCTGTATTGATTTTGTGTTTTGGTGAAGCACGTTTTGGCTTGTTTTGTACCAATACATTTTTGCTGTTTATTTTTGCGAAAGTTTTATGGAGCATTTGGCAGCTTGCAGGCCATTATTTTCAGGAAGGGGATTTTTATGGGAGATTTTGGCGGGTTAGGAATCTTTTTCGCCATTGCATTGATTTTTCCGGTAATGGCGCTGATTCCGGCGTTTTTACTGCAGCCGCGCCAGCCGACGAAAGAAAAAGGGATACCTTACGAATGCGGCGTTGACACTGTGGGGAAAACCTATGTGCAATACCGGATCGGATATTTTCTTTATGCGTTGATTTTTGTGGTGTTTGATATTGAGACGGTATTCCTTTATCCATGGGCGGTACGTTTTGGCCAGTTAGGCTTGTTTGCATTATTGGAAATGTTCGTATTTGTCGGGATTCTGGCAATGGGCTTATGGTATGCATGGAAGAAGGGGGCATTGTCGTGGAAGTAGTGGATCTGGTACCGCCGGAGCTGAAAAATAATGTGGTGGTAACAAGTGTGGATGCCCTTTTCAAGTGGGCGCGCAGCAATTCAATCTGGCCGTTGTCATCGGGGCTGGCCTGCTGTGCTATTGAGATGATGAGCACGGCGGCAGCGCGTTTTGATTTGGCGCGTTTTGGCTATGAGGTGTTCCGGCCTTGTCCGCGGCAATCGGATCTTTTGATTGTGGCGGGCACCCTGACCTGGAAAATGGCGCCGCCGTTGATTCGTTTATATGAAGAAATGCCGGAGCCGAAGTATGTGATTGCGATGGGGAGCTGTGCGATTGCCGGCGGTCCGTTTGCTGACTCGTATTCGGTAGTTCCCGGCATTGATGAGGTGCTGCCGGTTGATGTGTATATTCCCGGTTGTCCGCCCCGTCCGGAGGCGCTCATTGACGGGATGCTAAAGCTGCGGGAGAAAATCCAGCATCCGGAACGGGTAGAAAAAACGAAGGCGCAGGTGGTAAACGGATGACAGATTACATGAGCAAGACGCGGCTGGCGGAGCTTCAAAAAGAATTTCCAGCTGTGCATTATGATCCGGAAACCGCACAGCCGGCGGTTTATGCGCCGGCCGACACTCTCTTGGCGCTGTTGAAGTTTTTGCGCGAAGATGAAACCTGCCGTTTTACGCGGCTAGCGGATCTGACAGCCGTGGATTATAAGGATTATTTTGAGATGGTATATCATCTCTTTGCGTTGGAAGATATGACCTGGATTGTGGTCAAAGTGAAGCTGGATCATGGACAGCCGATTGTTCCTTCCATTACGCCGGTATTTCCCGGAGCCGAGTTTGAAGAACGGGAAGTCTATGATCTCATGGGAATTGACTTCACCGGTCATCCTGATTTACGACGCATTCTGCTGGCGGATGATTTTATCGGACATCCGCTGCGTAAGGACTATGTGCAGGAATTCCCGCCGGTGGTGCCGCGGATTCGGAAAGGGGGCCGCTGAGATGCCAAAGACGGAAACATTTATTCTCAATATGGGGCCGCAGCATCCGAGTACGCATGGCGTATTGCAGGTTCAACTCGAGTTGGACGGTGAAAATATTGTCCATGCAAAGCCAATTATGGGATATTTGCATCGCGGCATTGAAAAATTGCTGGAGTCTCGTACCTATGTGCAGGGGGTTCCTTACACGGATCGTCTTGACTATGTGTCATCAATGAACAACAATTTTGGTTTCTGCCGGGCGGTGGAGGAATTGGCGGGCATCGAAGTGCCTCGCAGAGCCGAATATATCCGGGTGATTATGGCTGAGTTTAACCGTATTGCCAGTCATCTGATTTTTATCGGAACGCTGGCGATTGATCTGGGAGCGAGCACCGGGATGCTGTATACCTTCCGTGATCGTGAAGATATTCTGGATCTTTTTAATCTTGTCTGCGGCGCTCGCATGACGTTCCATTATATCCGTATTGGCGGTGTGGCGGCGGATGTGCAGCCGGAGTTTGTTGAACAGGCCTATGCTTTTCTGGATAAGGTACCGCATTTTATGGAAGAGTATAATCAGATTTTAAGCGGCAATGAGATTTTTACCCGTCGGCTCAAGGGCGTATCGCAGCTTTCTGTTGAGGAGTCGCTTGCTTATAATATGACCGGTCCGAATATTCGTGCCGCCGGTCTTCCGTATGATCTTCGCAAAGTCGATGGTTACAGTGTTTATCCGGAGCTTTCTTTTGCGGTTCCAGTGGGAAAAAAGGGCGATAACTGGGATCGGTATCAGGTTCGTTTCCAGGAAATCTTTGAAAGTGCTAAAATCATCCGCCAGGCGTTGGACGGCCTGCCGGAAGGGGAGTTCATGGCTAAGATACCAAAAGTTCTGCGCCCGCCCAAAGGCGAGGTATACAGCCGAACGGAAAGCACGCGCGGCGAACTGGGCTTTTATATCGTGAGCGATGGTTCTACCAAGCCCTACCGGGTTCATATCCGGCGTCCGTCGTTTGTAAATATGCAGGGATTGGATGCAATGTGCCGCGGCATGCTGATTGGCGATTCGGTGGCCGCATTTTCTTCAATAGACCCGCTGATGGGTGAGGTTGACTGCTGATGGAAAGGATGTGCAGGTGGAAAAATGCATAATGGAATTTTGCTTACAGCCGCTGGCTGGATTCGGGACATCCTGACCTTCCTCTTTGGCAATGAGCTGGTGGTTAATATTCTGATGACGTTGGTGGGTATTGGCGCGATTATTAGCGTCATTTTGACGTCAGCGATTGTTTTTACGTATGCGGAACGCAAGGTATGCGCCTTTATGCAGGTGCGTATCGGACCCAATCGCGTGGGAGGTCGGTTTGGTCTTTTGCAGCCGATTGCGGATATGCTGAAGCTTATGAGTAAGGAAGATATTATTCCCAATGGCTGCGACCGGGTGGTCTGGTCTTTGTCACCGATGTTGCTTTTTGTACCGTCGGCGCTGATTTATTCTTTTTTTCCGTTTGATGACGGAGCGATTCTAGCCGATGTGAATGTCGGGTTGTTCTTGCTGCTGGCTATTTCGTCGCAGGCGGTACTGCCGTTTTTGATGGGCGGCTATGCTTCGAACAGCAAATATGCGATGATTGGCGGCATGCGGACCGTAGCGCAGATGCTGAGCTATGAGGCTCCGATGGCGTTTTCCTTGATCGGGGTGGTCATGCTTACCGGTTCGATGAAAATGAGCGCGATTGTGGAGGCGCAGGCTACGCATACCTGGTTTGTATTGCTGCAGCCGATTGCTTTTGTTATTTATTTGATTACGGCGACGGCAGAGACGAACCGCACTCCTTTTGATCTGGTAGAGGATGAATCGGAGATCGTTGCCGGTCCGTTTACGGAGTACAGCGGTATGCGCTGGGCACTTTTCTTTCTGGCTGAATATGCGAATCTTTTGTCTATCTCCATTCTGACGACTACTTTGTTTTTGGGCGGCTGGCATGGGCCGGTATTACCGGGCGCGGTGTGGTTCTGGATCAAGGTGCTGGTGATGATTTTTGTTTTTATGTGGTTTCGCTGGACTTTTCCGCGCACGCGTATCGATCAGATGCTGTCGTTCAGTTGGAAAGTGTTGTTGCCGCTGGCGCTGGTGAACATGCTGTTTACAGGAGTCGGTATTTATCTTTATCGGAGTTTATGTTAGGGGGCGCGGTGTAGAATATGTTTGGCAAAGGACTCATTACGGGTATGCGTGTGACCTGGAAACATTTCTGGGGCAAGAAAGTGACGTTTTGCTATCCGGAAGAAAAATTGCCGATGACGGAGCGCTTCCGCGGCGGTCATCTGGCACTGAATGCAACAAAATGTATCGGCTGCAAGCTGTGTTCTCTGAATTGCCCGAACCGGGCGCTGGAGCTCACGGTTAGCGTGGATGAAAATAAAAAACGTCATATGCAGCAGTATCTGCATATTATGGGACGATGCCTGTACTGCAATCTTTGTGTAGAAAGCTGCCCCACGCAGGCGCTGAGCTGGGATAAGGAATATGCAATCTCATCCTGGTACAAGGAAGACATGGTGCATGACAGTATGTCCGACCAGACTTCTGCCGCTGTATCGGAGGTGAAGCCACATGAATGATCTTATTCTTCCCCTGCATCGGCTGGTGGATATGGGGATGACGATGGCGGAAGAGTTGGGTACACCGGAAATTATCCTGGCGGCGGTGTTTTATGTTTTTGCCGGGATATCTGTGCTGGGGGCTCTTGGTGTCGTGCTGGGGCGCAATATTGTGCACAGCGCCTTGTGCCTGACGGCTTCTTTTATCGGTATCGGCTGCTTGTATATCTTTTTGTCGGCAGATTTTCTGGGCGCAGTACAATTTTTGGTTTATGGCGGCGCGGTGGCAATTCTTATTGTCATGGCGATTATGCTGACGCGGCGCGAAGATATGGCGCATTCCAATCCTTCCCGCAGTATTTTGCATCAATTGGCCGCTTTGGTTATAGCGGGGCTGTTTTTGCTGACGATGGCGGCGGTGGCTTTGATGTCGCCGTTTCAGGCGGCACCAACGGATTTCGGCGATACGGTGACCGGCATTGCCGATCTCATGCTGACAAAATATGTGCTGCCGTTTGAAATCGTGGCGGTGCTTTTGCTTATCGCCATGATCGGTGCTATTATTCTGGCGAAAGGGGTAGATGAATCATGATGAGTTTTGTAGAAATGATGCATCTGGCCCTGCATGTAGGGTTGCCGCATTTTTTGCTGCTGTCGGCCGTCCTTTTTGCCATTGGTCTTTTTGGGTTATTTACCAAGAAGGGCATCATTGCAGTGCTCATGTGTATTGAACTGATGTTGAATGCGGTGAATATAAATTTTATCGCGTTTAATCATTATATGCCGGTGACGGATTTATCTGGTCAGCTTATGGCGCTTTTTTCTATCGCCGTGGCGGCCGCTGAGGTTGCCATAGGACTGGCATTGGCATTTCGTATTTACCATGATCATCATACGGTCAATGTAGATGATTTGAATCATTTGAAAGGATAGGAGGGGGAGTGACGGATGTTTTCTGATTTTATGCTGACACATGCCTGGTTGATTCCGCTGCTGCCGGCTCTGGCCTTTTTATGGATCGGATTTTTTACGCGGCTGCATAAAAAGCGCTCGGCGGCGATTGCAATTACGATGAGCAGCCTGAGCTTTCTTTTGGCCTGCGGGGTGACTTGGGCGGTGCTTTCGGGACCGATTACTATGGAAACGCCTTTTGTGCAAAAGACGCTTTGGTTTGAAATCGGTTCCGTCCGGATTTTTATGGGATCGCTTGTCGATCCCCTGACGGCGATGATGCTCATGGTGGTGACGATGGTTTCGCTGCTCGTGCAGATTTATTCGGTGGGGTATATGGCGCATGATCCGGGAGCCGGCCGGTTTTTTGCTTTTTTGTCACTGTTTGCCGCTTCGATGCTTGGGCTGGTTATTGCGGTAAATTTTGCGCAGCTTTATGTGTTTTGGGAACTGGTCGGTCTTTGTTCTTATCTGCTGATTGGTTTTTATTATGACAAGGTTTCTGCCCGTGAGGCGGCCAAAAAAGCTTTTATTACGACGAGGATTGGCGATTTTGGTTTACTGCTGGGGATTTTACTGCTGCAAATTACCTTTGGTACGCTTGATTTTCAGGAACTCAAAGTCCTAGTCCCCGCCTATATCTGGATTTCCGGCACGAGTTTTATGACGATTGTGGGGTTGCTTCTGTTCATCGGACCGATTGGCAAGTCCGGTCAATTTCCGCTCCATGTCTGGCTGCCGGACGCTATGGAAGGGCCTACGCCGGTTTCGGCGCTCATTCATGCGGCGACGATGGTCGTGGCCGGCGTCTATCTGGTCGGTCGGGCGTATTTTATTTTCAGCGCGCTGCCGGTGGTTATGAATGTCATTGCCTGGCTGGGCGGGTTTACGGCTTTCTTCGCGGCGACGATTGCGCTTACGCAGCGCCCCATCAAGCGGATTCTGGCGTATTCAACCATCAGTCAGCTCGGTTATATGATGCTGGCTCTCGGCGTCGGTTCGCTGACGGCGTCCATGTTTCATTTGATGACGCATGCTTTTTTCAAAGCGCTGTTGTTTCTTTGTGCCGGCGCGGTGATTGAGGCCATGCAGGATGAAGCTGATATTTTCAAGATGGGCGGGCTGCGAAAAAAAATGCCGGTGACTTTTGCGGCCATGACAATTGGCGTGCTGGCCATTTCCGGACTGCCGCCCTTTGCCGGATTTTTCTCGAAAGATGAGATTCTGGGAGCAGCTGCGGCCGTGAGTACGCCGTTGTATCTGCTGGGAACGCTGACGGCATTCTTGACGGCATTTTATATGGCGCGTCTTTTGTTTGTGACATTTTTTGGCGAAGCGAGTCCGGGATGTCCGGCAACCGAGACCAATGCATTTATGCGCTGGCCGCTCATTGTGTTGGCGGTTTTGTCCTCTGTGAGTGGTCTGTGGGGCCATTTTGCCGGCTTTGGCGAATGGGTATATTTTGGCGCGGCCGAGGCAACCGGGATTGACTGGGTCATTGCCGGTACGTCGACGGTCCTATCCCTGGTGGCCATCGGATTGGCTTATGAAATTTATGTGGCCAAGCGCTGGTCGGCCTATGAAATCAGTCAACGGTTTGGCGTCCTTTATACGCTGAGCTTTAATAAGTATTATATTGATGAATTCTATACGCTGCTGCGCCGGACTTTCTGTGATGGGCTGGGGCGGATACTTTACTGGATTGATCTGCATGTGATTGACGGTATTGTCAATGGTCTGGCACGGCTGGTCGGTGTTCTGAGTACAATTTTTACATTTCTGCAGAATGGACAGGTGCAGCGTTATGTGGCTGTTTTCTATGGTGGGGTTATTGTTCTTGTGGCTTATAGTCTGTTTTATGCATATAAAGTTCTTACGCTGCTGGGAGGTGCTTTTTAATGGGATTTCCTTTACTATCCGTTGTTTTTCTGGCACCTTTGGCGGCAGCGCTGTTCCTTTGTTTTCTGTCGCGGGATGCACGGGATGTAATCCGCAAGACGGCTGCCGGAGCCATGACGCTGACTTTACTGCTGACGATTTATGCTTATGTTTCTTATGATACGGCAATGGGCGGGATGCAATTTACGGAAAGCATTCCCTGGATTACCGATCTTGGGGTTTCGTATTCGCTTGGCGTAGATGGTATTTCACTGCCGATGTTATTTTTGACGGAAGTCATTGGTCTGGCCGCAGTATTCAGCTCATGGAATATCGATAAGCGCCCCAAGGAGTTTTTTATTCTATTGCTGGTGCTGATTGCGGGTGTGTCGGGAACATTTATTGCGCGTGATCTGTTCATTTTCCTTTTGTGTTATGAAGTGGTTGTCATTCCTATTTATATCATGGTCCTCATTTGGGGTTCGACAAAGCGGGTGACCAAGGAATACGCCGGCATCAAGCTGACGATTTACCTGCTTATGGGGTCGGCGTTTATGCTGGTTGGTATTGTCGCGCTTTATCTGCAGGCATATCCGCAGCCGCTGCGGACTTTTGATATCGAGGCTTTGATTGCGGCTAGTCAGATGGGAAGTTTCAGTGAAAGCTTCCAGATTTTTACTTTTTTTCTGTTGTTGCTGGGGTTCGGCTCACTGCTTTCTATGTTTCCCTTTCATAGCTGGTCGCCGGATGGTTATGCCGGCGCGCCAACAGCGGTTTCGATGATTCATGCCGGCGTGCTGAAAAAAATCGGCGGGTATGGACTGATCCGGCTGGGGCTTTTGGTATTGCCGCTGGGGGCCAAATTCTGGGCGCCGCTCATTGCCGGACTGGCGATGATTAATGTGCTGTATGCTGCTTACATAGCAATGGTGCAAAAGGACCTCAAATATATTGTCGGTTATTCCTCTGTGTCACATATGGGGTATGTATTGCTGGGGTTTGCCGCTCTTAATGTGGTGAGCATCAGCGGCGCTGTGGCAAATATGGTTGCGCACGGAATTATGGCATCGCTGTTTTTCTCGCAAATCGGTTTTATTTATGAAAAAACTCATCTGCGGAGCATTCCGGAACTATGCGGTCTGGCGCATCAAATGCCGCGTCTAACCGTCGGATTTATGCTGGCCGGACTAGCTTCTGTCGGTTTGCCGGGACTCATTGGTTTTGTGCCGGAATTCACAATTTTTGTCGGTTCTTTTGCGGTTTATCCGGTCTTTGCCGTGCTGGCTATTTCCGGTATCATTTTCACGGCGCTTTATATTCTGCGCATGCTGGCTAAAGTTTTGTTCGGTCCGAAGTCAGATCGCTTTGACGGCTATCAGGATGAGCGGGGAATCGAGATGCTGCCGCTTATTTTGCTGGGCATTGTGCTCGTTGGAATGGGTCTTTTCCCCGAGCTGCTCATGGGGGTTATTAGTTCCGGTGTTGAGCCGATAGCGCCGTTGCTGGAACAAATTGCCGATGCCCCGACTTTATTAGGGGGTGTGCGCTGATGAATTTTTTGGCGATTGGAACGGAAATTGCAATTGCGGTGCTGATGCTCATTGTGCTGGCTGTGGATCTGTTGCTGCCCAAAGACGTATCGCACCGCAGAATAGGCGTTATCGCCATGGTGGGGCTGGCGGTCATTCTGGTCTATACGTTTGGGCAATATCATATCGGCGCTAGTCCGACATTTTTTGGCGGGTTGTTTTTTGTCGATAACTATGCGTTGTTTTTTAAACAGCTGTTTATTATTGGGATGCTATTTACGATTCTTTTTTCGTTGGAATATACCGAGAAGATGCTGCGTTACCGCGGCGAGTTTTATGCTTTGCTGCTTTCCGCTCTTCTCGGCATGTGTGTAATGGCATCGGCAAATGATTTTATTACCACGTTTGTGGGACTCGAACTCATGACGGTTTCCTTTTATATTCTTGTGGGAGCCCGGATGACGTCAGCGGATTCCAGCGAAGCCGCGGTGAAATATCTCATTGTCGGCGCTGCATCGACGGCCGTCATGCTGTATGGAATGAGCCTGGTCTATGGTGCGGCCGGCAGTCTGGTTTTCAGCGAGGTCTGCCGCAACATCCATCTCTTTTATGCCGCCGGTCTGGCGGGGGTTATCATGGTGATCATTGGCTTCTTCTTCAAGTTGTCGGTGATTCCGTTTCATATGTGGGCGCCGGATGTTTATCAAGGCGCGCCGACGCCGGTTACGGCTCTTTTGGCGATGGGGTCGAAGGCGGCGGGGATTGCCGTTTTTATGCGTATTCTCTATACGGCGTTTCCTATTCTGGGTAATTTCTGGCTGCCGCTTCTGGCCGGGTTTGCTGCTCTGTGTATGATTGGCGGTAATATCATGGCAATCCGGCAGACGGATATTAAACGGATGCTGGCATATTCGTCCATTGCTCAGGCCGGCTATATGATGGTCGGTATGGCAGCGGCTGATCTTGCCGGCATGAAGGCAGTGCTGTTTTATGCGATGCTCTATGTGTTTGCCAATCTGGGAGCTTTTGCTGTTCTGACGGTTATAGATACGGAGCGCGGCGGTACCAGCCGCCGGGATATTACAGGGTTGGCGCAGGCAGCGCCGCTGCTGGCTGCCGTCATGACGATTTCACTGCTTTCTATGGCGGGCATTCCGCCGACGGCCGGCTTTGCCGGCAAGCTGTATCTCTTTACGGCGGTGGTGGAACGCGGCTATCTCTGGCTGGCTTTTGTCGGGTTTGTGATGTCGATGATTTCGGTGTATTATTATCTTATGGTAGCCAAGGCGATGTATCGTGATCTGACGCCGGAGGAAGCAGAATATGCGGCTCCGGTCCATGTTCCGCTTACGGTGCGGGCGGCAGTTCTCGTTTCTGTTTTTGCAACGCTTGGTCTTGGTATTTGTCCGGAATGGCTGGCATCGCTTACCAATGCGGCGGTCCAGACCTTTATGCGCTGAATCCGGCAGCACATTAGAAAAACAGTCCGTTTCATGATTTTTATGAAATGGGCTGTTTTATTATGGGCATCAAGCAGCTGCAGCGGATGGACAGTTTGCTGTTCACTTTGATGGCGATGGTCAATACGTTTGTGCAAAATGTTTTCGGGGCGCGAATATCTGGTGGCAGTTCTCTCATGAAAGTATAATTTTACATTAATAAAATCATAAATGCCGTACGGTATGATAAAGTTGTACCGAAAGACAGCCGGCTTTTTTGCTGACGTAGCGGATTTGATGTATAATAAGTTACTATAGTTAGTTTAAATGAGGTCTTGCTGTTGGATATCCGGATGAAACTGTTGGTCTTTGCTGTGGATATGATCTGTCCGCTGCTTCTGGGCTATACCTGTCAATATCAGCACAAGCTGAAAGATGGCTTTTTTAATAAAATGATTCTGAATAACATTCTGGTCGTCTGCCCGGTGGTTTCTTTTTTGAGCTTCTGGGTCATGCCGCTCTCCAGGGAAATGTTATGGCTACCGGTCATCAGCATTGCCATGGGATTGGTGCCGGGTATGATGGCAGCTTTTATTGCCCACCGTAAATATGCGGATGATCGGGAACGAGGCGCTTATGTGATGGCGGCGAGTTTATCGAATCTGGGAACGATTGGCGGTATTTGTGTTTTCTTGATTTACGGTGAACGCGGCTATGGTTATCAGCAGATTATCGTTTTGTTTCAGTATGTGCTCATGTTTATGGTTTGTTATCCATTGGCGCAATATTATGAGACGAGGGCTTCCGGCAGCGGCGGGCAGCGGGTTTCGCTTCGGTCGCTGCTTTTGAGTAAGAATCAGCTGGCCGTGGCGGGTATCCTGCTGGGCGGTGTGCTGCAATATGCAGGGGTCCCGCGTCCTCTGGAACTGGACGGCGTGGCGCAGATTTTTATTCATGCCGGCGCTTGGACGGGGCTGATACCAGTGGGCTATTCGATTGATTTTGCCCGAATCCGGCGCTACTGGCTTTCTCTTTTTGATTTATCATTGATTAAATTTGTCGTGGCGCCGGCGATGATTTATTTTCTTTCTCATCTGGTGATACAAAATGAGATCATGCTCGGCTCGTTGCTGGTGCTGGCGTCCATGCCGTCGGCTGTGAATGCCGTGGTGACGGCGCGCTTGTATCATTTGAACGTAGATCTTGATGTTGCGGCTTTTATTGTAACGACGTTAGTCTTTTTAGTTGTCGTTTATCCGTTGCTTTTTTTGCTGCTTGCCTAGATGCGGGCAATGGAAATTTTGATTGTAGGAAAGGGTGCAGAAGGATGAACAAAGGATGTTTAAAACAGACAGCGGTTCTGCTTGCCGGTATGTTTTTCTGGAATCTTCCGCTGGCCAGTTGTGCGGATTTATCGGTGCAGGCGGCGGTGGATCTTGCTTTGGCGCAGAATACGGCCATTAAGATCACCCAGAAGGGTGAGGAAACAGCTAAAGCGGCGCTCAAGTCTGCCCGCGGCGCCAACAGCGTTGCTTTGACGGCCAGCGGCAGTCTGAGTACGACAAAACAAAGCGGCGTTTCCCGTGATACTTCTTCCGAGGCCGGCATTACGGCAAAGCTGCCTGTTTATACCGGCGGAAAAAATGAAGCGGCTATTGACAGCGCTGAACTTGGCTTGGATGCAGCCCGGCTGAATACAGAAAGGGAGAAAGAAAATATCCGCTTGAATGTCATCACCGCGTATTATGATGTTTTGGAAGCGCAGAAAACGGTCAAGGTGGATCAGGAGTCGGTGGATAATTATCAGGCGCATCTGACCAATGTGCAGCAGCTTTATGCGGCTGGGAGCAAGGCCCGCATTGATGTGCTGCGTTCTTCGGTGGAACTTTCCAATGCGCATCAGACGTTGATCAAGGCGCAGAATACGTATGAAGTCAATATCAGTACGCTGAAAAATATTTTACGGCTGGGACGTAATGAACCATTGCATCTGACGGAAGATTTTTCGTATGCGGCGTTTGCACCGGCAATGAATACCTGTCTGGATTATGCCCAGCTCAACCGCAAGGACCTTTTAGTGGATCAATATACGCTGCGGCAGAAGGAGCTGGCCGTCACCGGTGCGAAAGCAGGCTGGCTGCCCAGTCTGACTTTTTCTCTGGGTATGGACGCTTCGCATGATTTCCAGCCGGTGGCTGCCGGCAGCAGTGAATATACAGCTGGACTGAATCTTACTTGGAATGTGTTTGATAATGGTGTGACGCAGGCGGCGGTGGATACGGCAGTCACGGCGCGCGATGTGGCCAGGCTGACGCTGCAGAAAGATCAGGAGGATATTGATCTGGCCGTGCGGCAGGCCTATTACAATATGAAGGAAGCAGAAAAACGTTTTGTTTCTACGCAGGATGCAGTCAAACAAGCGCAGGAAGATTATTATATTGCCAGGGAAAAATATCGGGCCGGTGAGGGGCTTATGCTTGATATTATTGATGCACAGTTAGCGCTTTCTACGGCCCAGTTGAATTTTATCAGCGCACAGTATGATTATGCGCGCTATAAGGCGACAGTTGAGAATGCCATGGGACTAAGTATCGGCGAATCGGCAGAGGCCGCGACGACGAGCGGGAATTTGGCCGCCGCATCGCCGGCTGGCGCTTTGCCCATGCGGGCGGCAATGGACGCGCCCGCTTTGCCGGAAGATGAGGTGACGCAATGAAGATAAATAAAAAAGTTAAGGTTGCGGCCGGCGTTTTACTGCTGGCTGGCTGCTTGTTTGGCGGCTATCGCTATTATGCGGCGCAGCAGGCAGTCAATAAAACAGCGGCGGTGGATACGGTAGCCGTTGCGCGGATGGATTTGAAATCCACTGTATCAGCGACCGGTACGATCCGTCCGGTCAACTCAGTCGAGGTAAGTTCAAAAATTACCGCCCGGATCAAAACGGTGTTGGTGAAAGAAAATGATCGGGTTAAAGCCGGTCAGACAGTAGCGACATTGGATGGCAAAGACTATGAAGCTAAACGTGAACAGGCCCAGTATACGGTTGTAAACACGAAGGCAAAATATGATCGGGCCTCTTATCTGTATGGTATTGGCGCAGATACACAGGCGGAGTATGAAGATGCCGTCTACAATTACGATACGGCGGTGAGCAATCTGGCGGAAACCGAATCCGATCTGGCGGAAACCGTCATCACGGCGCCGATGGATGGAGTCGTGGTCGGCGAGCCTCAGACCCCGGGCACCATGGCGGTGCAGGGTATTAGTAATCCAACGGTTATCATGCGGATTGCCGACCTGTCCAGCAAACAGATCAAAGCCAAGGTTGATGAGACGGATATTGGCAATGTCAAGGTGGGGGAATCGGCGGTATTTACGGTTGATGCCTATACGGGCCGGACCTTTACTGCGAAAGTATCGGGTATTTCGCAAACGGATGTAACCAGCAGCTGGGATACGTCTTCTTCCACTGCGACATCCTCTTCTTCTTCGGCTAGCGTTATTTATTATTATGTGACGTTGGATGTTGAAGATCCGGATAATGTCTTGCTGCCGGGTATGACGGCGCGCGTGGATATTCATACGGCGGAGAAACCGGATGCACTGGCAGTGCCGATTTCGGCGCTGAAGGCCAATGCCAATGGCTCGTATGTCCTGTTAGTTAACGGTGATGGATCGGTGGTTGAACAGCCGGTTACGACGGGTATTTATAGTGATGAATATGTTGAAATCCTCGATGGTTTGTCGGAAGGGGATCAGGTGTCGAATACGTACAAGGCTGCAGCTGTGACGCCGACAGTAAAGAAGGCAACAGGCGGTGGAGGCGGGCATGGTGGTCCGCCGATGTGAGGAAAGCGGGGGACAGGTTAATATGACGATAAAGACAATACAGCTTTCCGGCATTAAAAAGATTTATCGTGTCGGCGATCAGGATCTGGCGGCGCTCGATGGCATTGATCTTGACATTAGCAAAGGCGAATTTGTTGCTCTGATGGGGCCTTCAGGTTCAGGAAAATCAACGCTGATGAATATTCTTGGTTGTCTCGACCGGCCTACAGTCGGATCTTACCGGCTGGATGGCGAAGAGGTGGCGAATCTCAGCGATGATGAATTGGCGATTACGCGCAACCGGAAAATTGGGTTTGTTTTCCAGAATTTCAATTTGCTTTCACGCATCAGTGCGGCAGAAAATGTCGCCTTGCCATTAGTTTATGCAGGCGTAGAGGGCAAAGAGCGTGAAGAACGTGCTTTGCATTTTTTGGCAGCAGTGGGCCTTAGCGACCGTGCCCGGCACCAACCGAATGAGTTGTCCGGCGGACAGCGGCAGCGGGTTGCCATTGCCCGCGCGCTGGTGAATGATCCGCATATTATTATGGCGGATGAGCCGACGGGTAATCTGGATACAAAATCAACACGTGAAATTATGGAGATTTTTGAGAAGCTGCATGCGGATGGACGGACCATTATTTTGGTCACGCATGAACCGGAAATTGCGGCCTGCGCTAGTCGTCAGCTGTTGGTGCGTGATGGCAGACTTACCCGGGATGAAGGCAAAGGCGTCAGGATGGAGATTGTTTAAGGAGGCAAAAAATGTTATTTAAAGAAAGCGTGCGCATTGCGCTCAATGCTCTGTTTGCCAATAAACTGCGCTCCATCCTTACCATGCTCGGCATTATTATCGGCGTCGGCGCGGTGATTGCCATGGTGTCAGTTGGCATGGGCGTTCGGGAAAAGGTTACCAGTTCGATCGCCAGTTTGGGGAGCAACATGTTGATTGTTATGCCGGGCTCGCAAAGTTCAGGCGGCGTTCGTTCGGCAGCAGGCTCGATGATTACTTTGAAATATGAAGATGCGGAAGCCATCAAGAATAAGATTAAGAACATTGATTATGTTTCGCCGACGGTCAGCGGGTCCTATCAGATTGTCAACGGCAATCAAAATTGGAATTCGACCGTGCAGGGCGTAACGCCGGAGTTTTTAGCCATTCGGTCGCTGGTGGTTTCTACCGGCTCGTTTATTAGTAAAAATGATCTTAGTACGCGCAATCGGGTGGCAGTTATCGGGACGACAGTTTCTTCCAATCTGTTTGGCACAATGAATCCGGTGGGAAAAACCATCCGCGTGAATAATCAGCCGTATAAAGTTATTGGCGTGTTAGAGAGCAAGGGACAGTCTTCTATGGGACAGGATCAGGATGATATTGTTATTATTCCGCTCACGACAGCGCAGGAACGGCTGCTTGGCATTACGTATGTGCGCAGTATCAATATACAAGTATCCAGTCCGGATAAGATGGACGAGGTGCAGGCTGAGATTGAAACGCTGCTTCGGCAGCGGCATCATATTATCAGCGGCAAGGATGATGACTTTAATGTGCGCAATCTTACTAGCCTGATGCAGACGATGAATGAAACAACGACGATGCTGACGCTGTTTTTAGGCAGCATTGCTGCTATTTCCCTGATTGTCGGCGGCATTGGCATCATGAATATTATGATGGTGTCGGTGACGGAGCGCACGCGTGAAATTGGGATACGGAAAGCTCTGGGGGCAACGTTTAACAATATTATGATGCAGTTTCTGATTGAGTCAGTTGTGATTGGCGTCATCGGCGGATTGATCGGCATTGCTTTTGGCTGCAGTGTTTCTTTGGCAATTGCGCGCTTTGGCGGCTTTAATACGATTATTACACCGGCGCCTATTCTGATTTCATTTGGTTTTTCTGTCGGCATCGGATTGTTTTTTGGGATTTATCCGGCGCGCAAAGCGGCGCTGCTGGATCCGATTGAGGCTTTACGTTACGAATGAGGCTGCCGAAATCACCGGCATAAAAAAGGGCTGTCACACGTTGAAAAAAACGTTTGGCGGCATTTTTTATACCCTTTTTAGAATGCAAATGATGAGAAGCAATTCGAATGGCTCTTGGGAGGAAAAAAGAAGACTGTCGCTAAAGTGAAAAATCACTTCATGCGACAGCCCTCTTTTTTTCTCCCATTATTTAGGATTGTATTCTATAATCGTAATATCTTTTTGCGTATTAAGGTCAATGATGGTATCCTGGCTCACGCGAATCATTGGTTCTGCGGCGTAGTCATTGGTATACCGCACGATGGTTCCCTGCAATCCGTTGCTCAGAGCTACCCGGGAGCCAAGAAACGCCTCTTTGATATGGGTGAGGAAAGGGACGCATACATTTGGGTCCAGTTTCGTATACATGTCGGCGGTGATTTGGGAAATGGCCGCAAACGGCGTTTCTTTTTTGCAGCCTTCGCGTTCGGTCGTGATGTTGTCATAGATATCTGCGACTGCAACGACGCGAGCATACTCATGGATATCCTTGCCGGTAGAGTTGAACGGGAAGCCGCTGCCGTCCATACGCTCATGATGCTGGAGCGGGGTCAGCTTGACGCCTTCCGATAATTCCGGGTTGGCGCTTAAAATATGGTGGCCGTCCATGGTGTGCTGCATATAAGCTTCCAGATCTTCGCCCTTTAAAAATTCTACCTGCTTTTCCAGCAGCCGTTCCGTAAATTTTGTTTTTCCGATATCATGGAGAAATCCGGCTAAAATCAGATCCTGAATTTTTTCTTTTTCACAGTGCATCCATTTGCCAATGACACCCGACAGAATAGAGACGCGCAAGGAGTGATTATAGACATCTGTAGCCAGATGATTGAGCTCTAAGAGGTAATCAATAACGCCGCTCTGCTGCGCCATTGGCGCCAGCGAGTCCTTTACCAGGGTCTCCGCTTTTTTTACCGGAGCTTTTCCCTCTTTGGCAGCGGCATCAAAAATTTCCTGTGCCGTGTAGATAACTTCCTTGTATTCGGTTACAAACGCATTGCTGGGATTAAACATTGCGGCTACGTTCTGATAATTGGAACTGAGTTCATATTCATCTTTTACATAAACGGTCGGTATGTCCAAAAAACCCAGACGCGTAATGTGCGCCTTGGTGAGCAGGGTGTTTTCCGATAAGACCACTACCATATCATTGTTGATAATGGTGCGGGCCAATGTCATCCCTGGCTTTAAATCCTCTACTAATACAGCCTTCAAGGTAATTCCTCCCTTATTATCAATGGAAAACTCCATAAAATCCCTAGTCTACAGTATGATATTCTCTACAAAAAGCTGATTTCCTACTAACCGTAAAAAATATAACTAAGGGCCCATCTCTTTTCCGCTTTGATAAATGGGAGCTCCGATTGTTTGGGGTTCTGGTTTGCTTGCGCCGGGGAAAAATCCATGTTAAAATGAGTTCGGTTTGCCGCATGTGCGCCGCAGGGCAGAGCGCGGCGCACATGCGGCAGCAGAACGGCATTTTTTGGCGCATGTTTTGCGCTGCGGCAGGCAGAGAGGATGGTTGTATGAATAAGGTGCTATTGATCATTGATATGCAAAATGATTTTATTGACGGCAGTCTGGGCACACCGGAAGCCAGAGCGGTCGTTCCCAAGGTTGTGGCTCGGGCGGCAGCGGCTGAAGCAAATGGCGAAGCCTTGATTTTTACACAGGATACGCATACGCCGGCGTATCTGGCTACGCAGGAGGGGAGACATCTTCCAGTAGAACATTGCATCAAACCTTCCAACGGATGGGAAATATGTCCTTCACTGGCGGCATATGCGGCGAAGGCGGTATGCATCGAAAAGCCGGCCTTTGGCAGTACGAAACTGGCAGAAGCGGTAAAAGATTATGATGAAATTACTTTAGTTGGGCTTTGCACCGATATTTGCGTGATTTCCAATGCGTTACTGCTCAAGGCGTTTTACCCCGAAAAACACATTCTGGTGGATAGCGGCTGCTGCGCCGGCGTGACGCCGCAGAGTCATGAGAATGCTCTGGCGGCGATGAAGTCGTGCCAGGTTGATATTCTGGCTCCGGAGGAAGGCGGCGTCGCTGCCGCGCATCGTTTGACAGCCGATGGTAAAGTCATTGCCGCCGGTACGCTGGAGGACATTGCTTATGCGGTTTTGCAGACCAGTGAAACAACGTTTTTGGATGTGGCGACGTATGCGCTGCTTGACTGGACAGACGATGCTGCGCAGCAAATTGAACAGGAAAAAATTGCCGGCAGCCAATGGGTATATATTGCGGATGGAAAACCGGTTTATATTGCCGATGAAGCCATGCTGAAAACGCTGATCCGGCAAAAAATGACGGAGAGCGGCATGCAGCATTGTCAGCTTGAATAAAGGATCATCTTGTTTGTTTGGAGGACGGTTATTTTTTCTGCCCCAGATAGTAATTGACAAATTGTTGTGCGGCGCGCCCGCTGCGGCCGGAATGCTCAAGTTCCCAGCGATGTCCCTCAATGCGCAGCTCTTCCGGGTCGAGCATGATGCCCTCGCGGCGCAGATAATGGTCAATGATGGCCAGGTATTCATCCTGATCCGGCGAGCGGTAATTGATGATGAGCCCAAAGCGGTCAGAGAGAGAGATCGTTTCATTGACGCTGTCATTTTTGTAAATTTCTTCCTGTTCAGCCGCCCGGTCATGCCAGGTTTCCTTAATCAGGTGACGACGGTTTGAAGTTGCATAGATGAGTACGTTGTCCGGGCGGGATTCAACGCCGCCCTCGATAGCGGATTTGAGATACTTATATTCCACTTCAAATTCTTCAAAGGAAAGATCGTCAAGAAAGATGATGAATTTTTTGCTGGCAAAACGGCGCAGCGTTTCCATGATGCGCGGTAGTTCTGATAACTGTGGCTTGGTGAGCTGCAAAAGGCGCAGGCCCTGGGCATAGTACTCATTGGCCAGCGCTTTTACCGAAGAGGATTTGCCGGTGCCGCGGGCACCGACGAGCAGGACATTATTTGCCGGTTTATCAGACAGGAAGGCCAGCGTATTGGCGGTGAGCCGTTCTTTTTGTGTCTCATAGCCGATCAGGCCGGACAGGCGCTGCGCTTCAAAATGTCGGATACCGGTCAGGCCGTTTTGTTTATCCCAGCTGAAAGCACGATAGGAGGCAATATCTCCATAGCCGTAGCGTCGGTAGTAGGTGAGCAAAGTCTGCGCTTTAGCGGCGGCGTTCCATGGTTCCTGTATAAGCGGTGTGAGACTGGCGGCCGCCTCCGTTATGCGGGGTTTGGTTGGCGTGTAATCATCAAGCAGCGTTGTGCCCAGAAAGACGCTGGGGAGAGAACAAAAAAACGGCTGCAGAAGGTCTATATCATGGACAAAGGCTTGACTGAGACTGACGCCGATATGCCCATCGGACAATTCGGTAACCTGAGCTGCCAGATTGCTGTTGTGAGTGAGCAGATAGATGAGCCAGGCCCGCAGAATGTTGCCGCTGAAGCCAAGCTTTTCAGCGTGGGCAATCAGCTGCGCTGCAGCTGTGCAGCGGGCGGATTCATCTTCAGGGTGATCGAGGGCAATAAGCAGTTGCTGGATGGTTTCATCGGCCAGCAGATCGCGGCAGATGAGCAGCGATTGCAAATGTGGTTTATTCATAGCGTAAGGATCCTTTCTGTTGGTATTCTGCCGGATGCAGTTTATGGAGCGAACCGTTATGATAATCAGAGCATTTCTATAGTGTTTATACTAAAAGAAAACTTTGGGAATGTAAAGGGCTATTTCGCTGCTTTTTTGCATAAAAAAATCACTTGCATTTCTGCAAGTGATTTTCTGACTTTCAAAATATGGTCGGGATGACAGGGTTCGAACCTGCGGCCTCATCGTCCCGAACGATGCGCGCTACCAAGCTGCGCCACATCCCGACAACATCTAATAGTATAATATAAGTTCTGTAAAAATGCAAGTATTTTTTAAAAATATTTTTTAGAAGGTTCTAGTCAACGCTGTGATGCTGGTGCGCCAGCAGGCGGATTACCCGTGCGCCAGTATTATGGATGCGGCGAAGCGGAGCAACTTTCGTTTTGATCCGCGGCTTCATATCTTTTACGGTGCCAAAATCACCTCGTTTCAGATAGGTGGTTTTTGTCTTTTCCGGTTTGAACAGATCCCGCAGGGATTTGAACAAGAGTTCCGGGGCGGCATCTTTTTCACAAAGAAACATATCGGCGGCAACATATCTCAGCGTCGTATAAATATGAACCGTGAAATGGCCTTCATGGAGCAGCATTGCCATGGCCAAATGGTCTTTATTGATGGCATAGGCTTCTTTCGTCAGAATATGGAAGCCGGCAGCCTGAATGAGCTCCGGCAGTTCGGCTTGAAAATCTTCTGCTTCCGGCAGATGACTTGGCTTACAGTTGTACATATCCGTCGTCAGATGGCGTGCGATAATATTCAATGGTTGGACCAGCTCCTTTAAAGGTATAGTTACGCCGTTCATTTAAGAATAATCTATTTTTTATTATAAAGGATAGCACGGACAGATGTCAACGCAATAGGAAATTACGTAATGATTTTATTATTTTCATGTATATTTGACAAAGAGATGATAGTTGCTCTATTCTTAACATAGAGGTTTTATACTATATAAAGAAAATCGCAGGGATTTATTTTATGAGTGGAGATTATGAGACGCCTTTTAATTGGCGGAAAAATGTTTATGTGTTAGCGTTTGCAAGTTCTTGTACCGCTGCCAGTTATACGATGCTAGTTCCTTTTTTACCCTTATATTTACTGGAATTAGGAGCGCCGGAGAAGCGGGTGGCTCTGTATTCGGGCGCTGTATTTTCGGTCGCTTTTCTAGTGGCGGCGATTATGGCGCCGGTGTGGGGGAAGATGGCGGATCAGCGCGGTAAGAAACTTATGGCGGTGCGGGCTTGCGCCGGATTGACGATCGCATATTTTCTGGGTGGGCTTGTAACATCCCCGCTGCAGCTTTTTGGTATGCGGGTGGTCCAGGGATTTGCAAACGGTTTTCTGCCCATGGTGCTGGCCATTGCGTCGGCGAGCGCGCCGCCGGATCGCCTGGGTTATGCGCTGGGGATTGCCCAGACGGGACAGATTATCGGCGGTGTTCTTGGACCGCTGATTGGCGGCGTAATTGCCGAATTGATTGGTATGCGCCTGAGCTTTTTTGTGGCCAGTGGATTCTTGCTGCTGGTGACGCTCATGGTGTTGCTGCTGGTGAAAGAGCCGGCAGCTTCGCAACCGGCGGCATCGGCGCGGCCGAAAAAAATGGATGGCAGTATTATGGACGATTTTCGTTATGCTTTGTCCAATCGTCATATTATGGGCATGCTTATTTTATCTTTTATTATCAGTCTGGCAAATATGGTATTGCAGCCGGTGATTAGCCTTTATGTTGCGGCTTTGCAGCATAGTATGGAAAATGTGGTGTTTACATCCGGCTTGGTGTTCAGCCTGGGCGGTATTGCCGGCGCGATTTCGACGGCTCCCTGGGGAAACTTCGGTCAGAGACATGGATACTTTCGGGTTATGGCGCTGGCCTTTCTGGGCGCGGGCGTCTTTAATTTTTTGCAATATTTTCCGACGACAATCAGTGGGTTTGCCATTTGTCAGTTCTTTTTCGGGTTATTTTTTGTCGGAGCCAATCCGGCGGTGAGCGCGATTTTGGTTCAGTACAGTCCGGAGAATTTTCGCGGACGGGTATTCGGGCTGGCCACAACGGCCAATCAGTCGGGAGCGATGGTCGGCCCGCTGATTGGCAGTCTGATCAGTACGTATTTTGGCATTCGGGATGTATTTCTGGTCACGGGGCCGGTTCTATTTTGCATCGGCCTCTGGTTATGGCAAAAACGAGAACGGCGTCGTATTCAGTAAAATGCGGGCGGGTGATTTCAGGAGGAAGTATCATGTCGATTCGTTCATTGATAAAGAGTATATTTCGCGGCGGAGAGCAGCAGCCGGATCCCCATCAAGGCCGCCAATGGCTGTTGAAGGTTCAGAGCTGTGAAAGCAGCGCCGGCGATGCTGTGGACGGGGCAAAAACGGCAGATTGTTATGCCCGGGCCGCTCATTTTGGCAACGCCGAGGCACAATATTGGCTGGGACTGCATTACGCCGGCGGTTTTGCCGGTCTGTCGCCGGACGATGCGATGGCATTTTATTGGTATGAGAAGGCGGCGCGGCAAGGTGACGCCAGAGCGCAAAACCAGCTGGGCGCTATTTTTGAGCAGGGGTTGGGGCGGGAAAAGGATGACGATCAGGCGTTTCGCTGGTATAGCCGGGCGGCAGCGCAGGGACTGGCTGAAGCGCAGAATCATCTTGGCTCCATGTATGAATATGATAAGGTGCCGGGCGGTTCGCTCGCAATGGCCTGGCGTTTTTATCAGCAAGCAGCCGGGCAGGGCAATATGATGGCAGTTAAAAATATGGGGCGGATGTATCAGTATGGCAAAGGCTGCGACCGTGATGACGCCAAGGCGATGGAATGTTATGAAAAGGCGGCAGCCAATGGACAGATACAAGCGCAGCACTGGTTGGGCTGTATATATGAAGACGGGCTCTGCGGGCAGGAAAAAGATTATGCGCGTGCGTATAGCTGGTATGAGCGCGCGGCTGCCGGAGACTATTCGTCGTCACAGAATAATCTTGGTTATATGTATGAGTTTGGCGAGGGCCTTGAGATTGATTATGCGCAGGCACAGATGTGGTACCGGCGGGCTGCAGCCAGCGGCGATGCAGCGGCGCAATGTAATCTAGGGCGTTTGCTGAGCGACGGAAAAGGCGGCGCAGCTGATCCTGCCGAAGCAGCCGGTTGGTATATGAAATCGGCGCAGCAGGGAAATGCGGGCGCTCAAAATGATCTGGGTTATTTGTATGAACACGGGCAGGGAGTCGGTCAGGATTATCAAAAGGCTATGGAATGGTACGAAAAAGCAGCGCGTCAAGGCAATCTGAGCGCACAGTGCAATCTGGCGCTGACTTTTGAGCGGGGCGAGCCGGGAGAGCCGGATTATGCGCAGGCAGCTTATTGGTATGAAAAGGCGGCTTCTGCATCGGCTTGGGCTCAGGTCCGGCTGGGTTTACTGTATGAGCAGGGTGCCGGCGATCTGGTTAAAAATGCCGCCGCTGCTCGTCGTTGGTATACCAAGGCGGCGCAGCAGGGGGATGCTGAGGGACAGTTTTATTTGGGGCGGCTGCTGGCTTTTGGTCCGGATCCTGATGCCGGGGCCGGGCGCAGCTGGTTGGAAAAAGCGGCGGCGCAGGGAGATGCGGATGCGGCTTATTATTTGGGCGCGATGTGTGAACAAGGACGCGGCGGCAATGCGGATTATGAACAGGCCAGAATATGGTATGAGCAGGCTGCAACCAGAGGGTCGGCGGGCGCGCAGACCGATCTTGGCTATTTGTATGAATTTGGGCAGGGCGTTGTACAAGATACTGTTGAGGCGAAGCGGCTTTATGAAGAAGCTGCGGCGCAAAATTATGCCAGAGCGCAGTTTTATCTGGGCATGATCTATAAAGAAGGCCGTCACGGCGAGCCGGTTGATATGGAAAAGGCGATTGACTGGCTGCGAAAAAGCGCTGAGCAGGGCGATGATTCGGCGCAGTTTATGCTGGGATTTATGTATGAAAATGGCGATGGATTGCAGCCGGATATGGAAGCAGCTTTTGCATGGTATGAGCGGGCGGCAGAGAATGGCAACGCTTATGGACAGAATAATCTGGCCGGGCTTTATTGGAGCGGGCAGGGGACAGAACCGGATGCAGAAAAAACCCGGTTTTGGCTGGAAAAAGCGGCTGGACAAGGCTATAAGGCGGCGCAATGTCATTTGGGAGACCTCTATGCCTGGAGCACGCAGCCGGATTTTGAACAAGCTTTTCATTGGTTTAGTCAGGCAGCTGAGCAGAACAGCGCGTATGCAATGTTTTGTCTGGGCGCAATCTATGAGCATGGCAACGGACGAACGATCGATTATGACAAAGCCCGGGAGTGGTACGAAAAAGCAATTGGTCAGGAGCAGCCGGATGCAGCCTATAACCTTGGTTGGATGTATGAATATGGCGAAGGGGTTGCGCAGAACTATGAGAAGGCCCGGGCTTTATATGAGATGGCCGCACCGCAGGGGATGCATTATGCGCAGTTTCGTCTGGCCGCGCTTTATCAGCACGGTAAAGGCGGTGCGGTTGATTACGTTCGGGCCATGCAGTGGTATCAGAAGGCAGAGGAACAGCAGGACCCGGATGCAATGCGGGCAATTGCTTATATGTATGAGCATGGCGAAGGGGTGGAAACCGATCTTGATACGGCGCAGCAGTGGTATGTGAAGGCCGACGAACAACGGTACGGCCATATACAGGATCGTCTGAACGAACTGCAGGCTCAGCTGCGGCTGCAGCTGAGCATTGATGATAAAGATTAAAAAACCGCGTATCCGTCGAAATGACGAGTACGCGGTTTTTAATCTTTAGTGTCGTTTTCGTTTCTGGTTTCGGGGTAATTCCGGGGAAGGGGATTCCGGCGCTGGCGGTGCTTTTCGAGCTTGCCGTATGCCCAGCCAGATAAAAGCGACGAGGGCTATTGTGAAAGCGGTCACGCTCGTCATCTGGGCCGATTTAAAGATACCAAATACCAGGTCGGTATAGTCGCCGCGCAGATATTCAAGGAAAAAACGGGCAAGGGAATAAAGTATGACATAGAGCGCAAAGGTCTGACCTTTGGCGCTTTTCTGTGTGCGAAAAATCAAAAGCAAGGCAAAGATGACCATGTCCAGCTGGCCTTCCCATATTTCCGCCGGCCAAAGCGGCTGGTCGCCATAGGTGTGGTAAGCGAGAGTCGTTGCTGGATAGAGAATGCCGAAGCCGGTGCCGGTCGGCGCGCCAAAGGCATCTCCGTTTAACAAATTGGCGCAGCGTCCCAGTGCTTGTCCCAGAACAATGGCCGGGCAGAGAATATCGGCCAGCGCCCACGTGTCGATATGGTGGCGCCTGGTGTAAATAATGCCGGCCAGTACGCCGAACAACACGCCGCCCTGAATGGCCATGCCGCCCTGCCAGACATTAAAAAGCTCAGTGATGTGGTGGCGGTAATAGGCCCAATCAAAGAAAAAAACATCCCACAGTCGGGCGCCAAGGATACCGGCCAGCCCGCAGTAAATGCCTATATCCACTACATGCTGGTGCCAGCGTCCGTCCTGCTTGGCGAGAAAATAGCCGACGCCGGTGGCCAGCATGATGCTGAGACTGAGTACGAGTCCGTAGGCTCGGATAGGAAAATCCCCTATATAAAAAAGATATTGATGCATATGGTTCCTCCTGCTGTTAAATTATTTCTATTATAAGGCAGAAGGCTGAAAAGGAAAAGAATATATTTGAAATTTCCCAGTAGTTGTGGTAGTATTATTGGCATACGCATAAGAATGTAAATGCGATGAACAAGAGAGTACGCATCAGGGGAAAGATCAAGCGAGCCGGCGATAGTGAGAGCCCGGTACGAGTAGCCGATGTCGAAGATCACTTGGGAGCAGCCGGCTGAACCGAAGTAAGCCGCGCCGGGAGCCGCCGTTAGCGGGCTAGCATATGCTGGTATGTGAAATAGGTGGTAACATGATGGCCTGGCCTTCATCCTGTTTTGGATGAGGGCTTTTATTTTTGGCAAAAGCCCGCGTTCAGTAAATCGCCGGGAGTATTTTAGGAGGGAATCCGCTTGTATAAGAAAGTAGATACGAATCTGAACTTTGTTCAGAGGGAAAAAGAAATCGAAGAATTTTGGAAGAAAAATCATATCGCGCAGAAGACAATCGACCAACGCGAAGGTTGTGATACGTTTACCTTCTATGACGGACCGCCGACGGCGAATGGCAAACCGCATATCGGCCATGTGCTGACCCGCGTCATCAAGGACCTTTTGCCGCGCTATCAGGCCATGAAAGGCCGCAAAGTGCTGCGCAAGGCCGGCTGGGATACGCATGGCCTGCCGGTCGAGCTTGAGGTAGAGAAAGCGCTCGGGATCAATGGCAAAGAGCAGATTGAAAAATATGGCATCGAGCCGTTCATTCGCAAATGCCGGGAGTCTGTCTGGCAGTATAAGGGGATGTGGGAGCAGTTTTCCGATGTGGTCGGGTTTTGGGCCGATATGGAACATCCCTATATCACGTATGAAAATGATTATATTGAATCGGAGTGGTGGGCGCTCAAGGAAATCTGGAACAAGGGCCTTCTTTATGAAGGGTATAAGGTAGTTCCTTACTGCCCGCGCTGCGGCACGCCGCTGTCCTCGCATGAGGTCGCGCAGGGATATAAAGATGTTAAAGAACGTTCGGCGATGGTGAAATTTAAGGCGCAGGATGAGGATGCGTATTTTCTGGCATGGACGACAACGCCGTGGACGTTGCCGTCGAATCTGGCGCTTTGCGTGAATCCGGAGATTGATTATGTAAAGATTCGGGTGGCCGATACGGTGTATTATCTGGCGGAAGCGCTGGTGGATACAGTCTTTGCCGATAAGGAAGGGGAGCGTGAAGTTTTAGCGCGCCTCAAAGGTAAGGAACTGGAGTACCGTGAATATGAACCACTGTATCCGTTTGCCGTGGATAAAATTGACAAAAAAGCTTTTTTCGTTACGTGTGATCCTTATGTAACCACAACGGACGGCACCGGTATCGTTCATATGGCGCCGGCTTTTGGCGAAGATGATGCTCGGGTTTGTAAACAGTATAATCTGCCGTTTGTTCAGTTCGTTGACAGCAAGGGAAATATGACGAAAGAAACGAATTGGGAAGGCGTGTTTGTGAAAGATGCGGATCCGCTCATTTTGAAGGACCTCAAACTCAGCGGCAAGCTTTTTAAGGCGCCGGTCTTTGAGCATAGCTATCCGCACTGCTGGCGCTGCGATACGCCGCTTATATATTATGCCCGCAATTCCTGGTTCATCAAAATGACGGCGGTACGCGAAGAACTTATCAAAAACAACAATACGGTCAACTGGATTCCGGAGAGCATTGGCAAGGGGCGTTTCGGCGATTGGATTGAACATGTGCAGGACTGGGGCATCAGCCGCAATCGCTATTGGGGCACGCCGCTCAATGTCTGGACTTGTTCCTGCGGGCACCAGCATGCCATCGGCTCCATTGAAGAATTGAAATCCATGTCGGACAACTGTCCGGAGAATATTGAACTGCATCGTCCGTTCATTGATCAGGTGACGATCCGCTGTCCAAAATGCGGCGGCGAGATGCATCGCGTGCCGGAAGTCATTGACTGCTGGTTTGATTCGGGGTCGATGCCGTTTGCCCAGTGGCATTATCCGTTTGAAAATCAGGATATCTTTAAACGCCGCTTCCCGGCTGATTTTATCTCGGAAGCTGTCGATCAGACACGCGGCTGGTTCTATTCCCTCATTGCAATTTCCACGCTGCTATTCCATCAGTCGCCTTATAAAAACGTCATCGTGCTGGGACATGTGCAGGATGAAAACGGTCGTAAGATGAGCAAGTCGAAGGGCAATGCCGTTGATCCGATGGATGCGCTGCAAAAACATGGCGCGGATGCGATTCGTTGGTATTTTTATGAGAACAGCGCTCCCTGGCTGCCCAATCGCTACCATGATGCGGCCGTGCAGGAAGGCCAGCGTAAATTCATGGGCACGCTCTGGAATACGTATGCATTCTTTGTTCTCTATGCCAATATCGACCAGTTTGACGCCACACAATACACGCTGGAATATGATAAACTGTCGGTTATGGATAAATGGGTTCTGTCCCGTCTCAATACCTTGGTGAAGGATGTGGATGAGGATCTTGGTCATTATCGTGTGACCGAAGCAGCTAAGGCGCTGCAGCAGTTTGTCGATGAGCTGAGCAACTGGTATGTTCGTCGCAGCCGGGAGCGCTTCTGGGCCAAGTCGCTTACGCAGGATAAAATCAACGCTTATATGACTCTTTATACAGCGCTGGTAACAACCATTGAGGCGGCGGCGCCGATGGTACCGTTTATTACCGAAAATATTTATCAGAATCTGGTGCGCAGTATTGATGCCAAGGCTCCGGAGAGCGTGCATCTCTGCGATTTTCCGACGGTGCATGAAGAATATATTGACAGTGCGCTCGAACAAAATATGGAACTGGTCCTTGAGGTGGTTGTACTGGGGCGCGCCGCGCGCAATGCGGCTAATATCAAAAACCGTCAGCCGGTGGCCAATATCTATGTCAAGGCGGAAAATACGCTGGATGATTTTTTCCGGCAGATTGTCGCCAGCGAACTCAATGTCAAAGCAGTAACGTTCAAAGATGATATGGAAGCCTATCTCAGCTACAGCTTTAAACCGCAGTTTAAAGTTCTTGGACCGAAAGCCGGCCGTCAGATCGGCGAGATCAAAGCTCTGCTGGCACAGGTCAATGGCCATGCAGCGAAAGAAGAACTGGACAAGACCGGCAAACTGCATCTTACGCTGCAATCCGGTGAGGTTGATTTGCTGCCGGAGGATGTTGAAGTTACGATGGCCCAAACAGAAGGGTATCTTTGCCAGCGTTATGGCGGCGTTACGGTGGCGCTGGAGACCAAGCTGACACCGGAGCTGATCGAGGAAGGGTTTGTACGTGAAATTATCAGCAAACTGCAGACAATGCGTAAAGATAATGATTTTGAGGTCATGGATCATATTGTTGTCTATGTGGATGGCAATGATCAACTGGCAGCAATCATGCAGAAAAATGAGGCCTTTATCAAGGGAATCGTTTTGGCGAATGAAATTGTCTATGGCCATACGGACGGTTTTAGTAAAGAATGGAACATTAATGGCGAGCTGGTAACTCTGGCTGTAAAATAAAATCAGAGAACCGGGAATTCTGTTCAAAGCAGGATTTCCGGTTTTTCTATGTCCTAAACAGAATCATTTCCGTAAAATAATATTTACGGACTGTATATTTTCCGTAAAAAATGGTAAAATAAATAAAACGGCAGCGAAGTTGTCGGGAAAGAAGACATGAACAATGGATGCTTTATTGGATATGTTGCAGGGCATGGGCTGTGATATCGACGGGGCCATGGCGCGTTTTCTGCATAAAGAAGATCTTTACCGGCGCTGTTACAAAAAGTTTTTGGATGATCGTTCTTTTGTGGCGCTGGGAGAAGCCCTGCAGGCAAAAAAATCAGATGAGGCTTTTCGGCATGCGCATATTTTACAGGGTATGATGGCAAATATGGGGTTGACGCCTTTATTAAATATTCTTCTTCAGATTGTGGAACCGCTGCGGCGGGGGTGTTGTGATAGCAGTTTATTGCCGATTTATGTACAGTTGCTGACAGAACTGAAAAAGTATAAGATATTGGCCAAACGAGCGGGCGATTGACTGCCTGCGCAAATAAGATAGCGAGGGATACAGGAATGGAACATGTCCATGAGCATAAGCTGGCGGATGGGACGGTCATCGTCCATGAACATGCATCGGGTGATGCCGGTCATGCCCATGCGCATAATCATACGCACACGCATACGCAGACAAAAGCTGTGCTGAATCGTATGTCGCGGCTGATTGGCCATTTGCAGTCCATACAGCGTATGGTTGAGGATGGGCGTGACTGCAGTGAAGTTCTGATACAGCTATCGGCTGTAAATGCAGCAATCCGCAGCGTCAGCAAAGTGATTTTGAAGGATCATTTGGAACATTGCGTCGTTGACGCCGTTCATGATAACGATCATGAAACTATAGAGCAGCTCACGAAAGCGATTGATCAGTTTATTCGTTAGCCACAGCGAAGCAGACAAAAAACGCGTCTGGAAAGCATATGCCTTTCAGACGCGTTTTGTATCAAAAAATTGTTGTAGTTTATGGAATGATAATCAGTTTTGCCAGACTGGTGTGTCCGGCGGCGGTAAGTTCTTTTTTCCAATGACCCAGCGTGGCAAACAGAACAGGGCAGCGCAGCCGCAGTTTGAAGCGCAGCAAAGTGTGACTGTTGCCGCCAAACACGGGAATGCGGTTCAATGAGTAAAGGTCGGCCCCCGGCACGTCAACGCCATATTGCACCGTAAACGCGGCGCGGTAACCGGCATCCTGGGTTGCGGCCAACACTGCGTCATTATAAGAGCCGCAGGGATAGGCGAGAAAGTTCACGGAAGTACCTAAACGCCATTCAATGGCTTCTTTGGAGTTTTTTAGCTGGTGCAGCATTTCATCGGTTGAACTCAGCTTATTGAGTTCAACGTGGTTCAGGGTATGACTGCCAAATTCAATTCCGTGTTCCTGCATTTCCAATGCTTCGCCCCAGGTCAGATAATTCGGGTACGTACTCACATAATCGGAGATTAAGAAGACCATCGCCTTCATATGATGTTCCTGAAGAATTGGAAAGGCATTTTTATAGTTATCGCGGTAGCCGTCGTCAAAGGTTATCAGAATTGGTTTATCCGGCAGAGATGTTTTTCCGCTCAAAGCATCTGCCAGTTCACCGGCGGTTATGGTATGATAGCCGGCATCTTCCAGATACTGCATTTGCGCAGCAAATTGCTCGGTTGATACCGTGAGCGCATTGTGGTCCCGGTTATTGATCTGATGATAGTTGAGAACAGGAATGCCGTTTGTACCAATTGAAACCGCTGCGAGTATGGTCAATAGAATCAGTGCCGCCGCCAGCCACCATTTCTTTTTTGTTTTCATGCAACTAACACACCCTTATGATATTGTAGGATACCCAAATACTATATAGCAAGCCGTGGCGTCTGTCAAATTGATTGTCGCGGTAAGAATAAATGGTAGACCAATTGATTTTTTCGCTTTATAATAATATACAGACTGAAACTGAAAAGGAAAAGGAAGTAAGGAAGAATGACAAGAAATGATTTGTGCTGGTGTGGCAGTGGGAAAAAATACAAAAAGTGCCATTTGGCGTTTGATGAACGATTGAATGATATGAAGTTTGATATCTTTAAGGGGCAGGTGCGTCCCCCAAAGAAGATTATCAATAATGAGGAAGACATTGAGAGAATTCGGAAAAGCGGCGTCGTGAATGATGGAGCGCTCGATCTCATGGCAACGTTGGTGCGTCCGGGGGTGGATACGCTTACGCTCAATGATGCAGCGCATGAATATATTGTCAGTCACGGCGGCATTCCGGCTTGCTTGAATTATGAGGGCTATCCCAAGAGCGTTTGCATTTCTATTAATGAAGTGGTTTGCCATGGGATTCCTTCAAAGAAGACAATTCTTAAGGAAGGTGATATCGTCAATATCGATATCACAACGATTCTGGACGGTTATTATGCCGATGCATCCCGTATGTATCTGGTCGGCAATGTATCGCCCGCGGCCGAACACTTGGCAAAGGTAGCCCGGGAATGTATGGAATTAGGAATTGCCGCGGCTCGTCCCTGGCATTTTCTGGGTGATGTCGGCGCGGCTTGTGAGGCGCATGCGCATGCCAATGGCTATTCGGTGGTTACCGATTTGGGGGGGCACGGCGTTGGCAAACAGTTCCATATGGAACCGTTTGTGCCGCATGTAGGCGAAGTCGATACGGGGATGCTGCTTGTGCCGGGCATGGTGCTCACCGTGGAACCGATGATCAATGCGGGAAAATATAAAGTCGTAACAGATAAAAGCGATGGCTGGACTGTTACAACGAAGGATAGGTCGCTTTCTGCCCAGTGGGAGAAAACGATCTTGATCACTGAAACAGGTACGGAGGTTTTGTCAAGCTGATGAAGAAATTCAAAGAATATAATATTGCGCCCGAGGCCATGACGGTCTTACAGCACAGCGGAATAAAGGAGATGACCCCGGTTCAGGAGGCGGCGATTCCTGCGGTTCGCAGCGGGAATGACTGTATAGTACAGGCTCCAACCGGCACAGGTAAGACGCTGGCGTTCTTGCTGCCGGTGATGGAAAAGCTTAAGCCTGGCGTATTGGCGACGCAGGCGCTGATTGTTACGCCAACCCGTGAACTTACAATACAAATTGCCAAAGTAGCGCAGGAACTTGGCGCGGCCTATGATATCAAGACGCTTGCCATTTATGGCGGGCAGGATATTGATCGGCAGAAGGAGCGGCTGGGACGCCATCCGCAGCTGGTTATCGGCACGCCGGGCCGGCTTTTGGATCATTTGCGCCGGCATACGCTGGACCTGGCGACGGCGAATAAGATTGTGCTCGATGAAGCAGATGAGATGATGAAGCTCGGTTTTATCGAGGATGTGGAAACACTGCTTACTGCGCTGGCCTCTGATCATCAGTTGATGTTGTTTTCAGCGACGATACCAGATCGCATTCGCGCGCTGGCGCATCGTTTTATGAAAGAACCGCGCGAGGTTACGATTGAAGCAGAGCATATCACTTTGGATACGATTCATCAGGTCATCGTCGATGTGGCCGAAGAAAAAAAGATGGACAAACTCTGTGAGCTGGTTAATGAGAAGCAGCCTTATCTGGCGATGATTTTCTGCCAGACAAAACAGCGGGTGCATAATATTACGATGGAACTGGCCCGGCATGGTTTTCTGGTGGATGAGCTGCACGGCGATCTTACGCAGGCACAGCGGACATTGGTGCTGAAACGGTTCCGTACGGCGGAGCTGCAGCTGCTGGTGACAACGGATATAGCGGCGCGCGGCCTTGATATCGAAGGCGTGACGCATGTCTTTAACTATGATCTGCCGCGCAATACAACCGATTATATTCACCGAATTGGCCGCACCGGCCGGGCCGGGCATGATGGCGAAGCGATTACTTTTGTGGAGGCCCGCCAGTATGAGCAGTTGCGCCGCATTGAAGCGGGGTTAAAAAATCGTATCGATAAGCAGCGGGCTGTTCGCGGTCGTCAAAAGACAGAACGCCATGATCAAAAGCGGGCCAAGCAGCTTCAGGAGCAGCATAAAAATGCGAAGCCGCTGAGCAAATACGCGAATCGCAAGGGTGCGGAACACAAGGGGACGAATCCGCGCAGCCGTCGTAATCCAGCTGGCCGGACAGCGGCCAAACCAACGGCAGACCGCCGGACCAGATCAGGGCGGCGGTAAAGTATATTTCTTGTAATATTTAAGGCGCGAGTAATCGCGTCTTTTTTTGTACATGCAGCGCATCCCAGAACGGCTTTGACGGAAATATGCGGATGATATTTTCAATTGCTGCCGATGGAGACCTGACAAAATATTTTGTTGGGGTCCATCCTTTGGCGTGATGGGGATTTTGGCGTTAAATTTAATTACGCTAAGGATAGCTGTTGTTTGAATTTGGCAGGAAATCTTGGATTAAGAGAGAATAATATAAATTAATATCAAATTTCTTTTTCGAAAGACAATCGTGAAGGAGGAGTATCTATGATCGGAATTAAAAATGTTATTGCTATTGTTTGCGGCGGCGGCCCGGCGCCGGGAATCAACGGCGTGATTGCGGCGCTGACGATTGAAGGGAATAAGCATGGCTGGGATGTGTTGGGAATTTATGACGGCTTTTCACGGCTGGCGCGCGGGGAGAAAAAATACATACGTCTGACTTATGAGGATGTGAGTCATATCCACCTGACCGGCGGCTGCATTTTACAGATGTCGCGCTATAATCCCACGAAAAAGGAATCGGATCTTTGCACGGTGGTGGATACTTTGGCTGAGCTTGGCGTCACGCATCTCGTGACCATCGGCGGCGATGATACCGCGTACAGTGCGGCGGCTGTGGCCGAGTATGCCAAAAAAAATGGTCGGACAATTCGTATTGTTCATGTGCCGAAAACCATCGACAACGATTTGCCGCTGCCGGAAGGCGTGCCGACGTTTGGTTTTGAAACGGCCCGTGCGTTTGGCACGATGGAAATTGAAAATCTTATGGAAGATGCCCGGACAACGAATAACCGCTGGTATTTTACCATTGCGATGGGCCGTACAGCCGGTCATTTAGCCTTGGGGATGGGCCGCTCCGCTGGGGCGATTGTCACCATTATTCCCGAAGAATTTACCCAGTCTTCGATTTCCTTGCAGCAGGTGGTTGACATCATCACTGGAGCGATTGTAAAGCGGTATCTGACCGGGAAAAATTACGGCGTGGCGGTAATTGCCGAAGGTATTATTGAAAAAATTGCGCCGGAAGATTTTGAACAGCTGGGGCAGGCGGCACGGGATGAACACGGACATATCCGCTACTCGGAACTGGATTTCGGACAAATATTAAAACAGGCCGTTCTGGCAGAAGTCGAGCGGTTGGGCATCAAGGTAACCATTGTGGATAAAGAAATTGGCTATGAGCTGCGCTGCGCTGCGCCGATTGCCTATGATATTGATTATGCGCGGTCTTTGGGGTATGAGGCATTTCAGTTCCTGCAGCGCGGGGATTCAGGCGCGATGATTTCCCTGCAGGATAATCAGGCGGTACCGCTTTATTTTGATGATATCAAAGATCCGGTCACGGGGAAAACGCGGGTGCGCAAGGTCAACGTTGCGTCGGTGCATTATCGTATCGCCCGGGGATTCATGTTGCGGCTCGAAAAAGAAGATCTTGATGATCCAGGACTGGCCAATGCGTATAAAATGACGTTGGAAGAGTTTCAGAAGCGGTATAGCTATTTATTTGAATGACCTTTTTGGTGATAAAATCAGCTGCTTAAGGACTCTTGATAACTTTGTTTAATTGACAGGGCATCGGCAATATAATTGTTTTCCGATGCCATCTTTCAACGGGAAATCTCCTTGGGAAGTGCTCTGTTCTTTGCCTCTAATGTGTCCCTTGTGATGGAGAAATCTATACTTTTGGACATTTTGGACATTCTGGACATACTAAAAAACCTCCTAAAATTGCATTTAGGAGGCCAATCGTGATATAAAAATTTTGGTATTTAGCGCGAATGACCTCGTGTTGATATTAGCCGTCTCGATGTTGGCAGCACCGGGGCGGTTTTTATTTATTGTTTTTGAAACTTGATTCATGCTTGTAAAAAAATAGTAGACAGATACCTGCTCTAAGGGATTGCAACGGCATTTTCTATTTTGCTGCTATAAGGAATCACACGATTTCTTCCATGTTCTTTGGCATAATAGAGAGCCTTGTCAGCCTTGTGTATAAGTTCTTCCGCATTGTTGGCATCCGCTTGTGGAATAACGGCCATGACGCCAATGCTAATAGTTACATAGGGGCTTACATCAGAATAACCATGCGGCAGCTTCAGGTTTTCAATCGCTAGGCGAATTTCTTCGCCTTTTTTTAAGGCTTGTGTGATATTTGCGTTCGATAGTAATATCGAAAATTCTTCGCCGCCGTATCGTGCCGTATGGTCGTCTGCGTGTCGTATATGTTTTGCCATTGTTTCAGCAATTTTTTGCAGACAGACATCTCCAGCCTGATGGCCGTGCGTGTCGTTATATCGTTTAAAATAGTCCACATCAATCATGATAAGCGCGAGAGGGTGTTTTGCCATGCCATTTTGTTCCCATTCATACGCCAGAAGGTCTTCAAAACAGCGTCGATTAAAGACACCCGTTAAGCCGTCAATCGTGGATAGTAAACGAAATTTGGCACTTAAATTTTCTAATTCACAGGTGTGAGTCTCATTTCTTTCTTTTAGTTTTCCAACCATTAAGACCAGCGCTGCAAAGGATACAAAAATAACAATGATTCTTTCAATAAATAAATGCATTCCCATAGCTAATCGTGCGGGTTGAGAAAAAAAGTAAACACATTGCGTGAAAGTAATTAGTCCACTAATCGCGCCATAGCGATAGCCGCCTTTAAAAGTAAAAAATACAATGATAACAGTATAGATAATGGCTGGGTTAGGTATATGTAGAGTTTGCACTAAAATGACCAAAAAAATTGTCCAAAATAAGGTGACAAAAAGAAAATTTTTTGACAGAAAATGACGCATCAGTCGAAATGAATTTATCATTTTTAAGTCTCCATTCATAACTCATATGCGATAATGGGTAATTGTAAATGGCTCAAAACTGCTTACTTTAAGGATAGAAACAATATCGGCGGTATTCTTCCTGCTGCCGGGAACCGGCGGCATTCCTTATTTTGGATTATGGGATTTTTTTATTGATCATAGAATGGGGGATACCATAACTCATAATACGCGAAGCTTATGATGATGGTATGTGCAAGCTTCGCATATTGGTAACAAAAAATGACCTAACAGGTTCATTCGTAAGTCTGTATCTAAAGTGGTGAGGAAATGGAGCAGGAAATCATTCGTCTTCTGAAGGACAGCCCACAAAACCAATGCATTTTATTGGTTTTCGAGAATTTTTCTCGGTGTCTGTTAGCGGACGCGGTCGCAGGATCAAGGAACATTGTGAAAAGTGGACTAGAACAGTTTGGTGTTCATCTGTGTCCATGATCTTTCCCTTGAAAAATAAAGTTTGCTGACCGCAACGGCCAATTTGCGCGATAGCTAAATGGGGATGAGAAGTCAGAAATACGTCAATTGGTTGATTCGGATGAGCTGTTTCTTCGATATGAATCATTTTCATGATTTCCATATAAGTGATTTTAGCTATATTAGGCATCGGTGATTACCTCCGTTCGAGATGATTATACCACAGAAAAGAAAGCGATACAGGTAGAAGAAAAAGATATGCTGCCCGAGCCGTACAAAGGCCTTTATAAAAAAATGAAGATATCACTACAAAAAAGGTTAGAGAGAATTATGGATAGGATACCATTACAATAAACTGGACAAGTGTGTGTGTGGGGGGG
>Ga0183095_10179_pt1 | contig 143366 bp, 137 predicted proteins | sample BioMet4_FD_130346 | JGI IMG/M metagenome (GOLD analysis project Ga0183095, IMG submission 130346) | Microbial communities from bioreactor (seeded with sewage sludge) at LBNL, California, USA - Biofuel metagenome 4 (v2) (version 3) | ecosystem: Engineered > Bioreactor > Anaerobic > Unclassified ...
TTAGCGCCAAGTCTCAGAGCCTCACGTGCTGTAGCCTCATCAACTCCACCAACTTCGAAGAGAATTCTTCCCTTCTGTACAACTGCTACCCAATGATCAGGAGCACCTTTACCAGATCCCATACGTACTTCCAACGGCTTCTTTGTCTTAGCAAGCTGTGGGAATACCTTGATCCAAACCTGACCGCCACGGTTCATATAACGTGTCATGGCAACACGTGCTGCTTCTAACTGTGCAGAGCTTACATAAGCTCCTTCTTCAGCTACAAGTCCGTACTGACCAAACGCAATTGTGCGTCCAGCCTTAGAAATACCTTCGTAGGAAACTCTATGAGGTCTTCTGTACTTCGTTCTATTTGGCATTAACATAATTAATTCTGACCTCCTTCTACAGGAGCTGCATTTTCAGCTGGCTTTTCTGCAGATGCTGCTGCCGGACGGCGGCTGCTTCTTGCAGGACGGGAACTGTTTCCACCCTTTCTGCCACCTCTGTGATCAGGTCTCTTAGCAGAAGCTGGTGCTTCTGGTTCCTTGACCATCTGTCCAGGGAGAACCTCTCCGCGGCAGATCCAGACCTTGACACCGAGCTTGCCGTATGTTGTATGTGCTTCTTCACATGCGAAGTCGATATCAGATCTTAATGTATGTAGAGGAACAACTCCTCTGGAATAACCTTCCTGACGAGCAATTTCAGCGCCGCCCAGTCTTCCCTTAGCTAAAGTCTTGATGCCCTTAGCGCCGGAACGCATGGTCTGCTGGATTGCTTTCTTCTGTGCAATACGGAAGGACTGACGTGCTTCCAGCTGCTCACAGATCTTACGTGCAACTAAGCGTGCATCTAAGTCTGGGTTGGCAACTGCAACAACATCGATCTTAACATTCTTGCCAGTCAGCTTTGTGAGCTTAGCCTTTAATGTATCAGCCTTGCTCTTAGGAGCCTTGACAGCTTCACCTTCTGCAGCTGGAGCAGCAGGAGCAGCCATTGTCTTGCCGACAACAGCGCCTGGTCTAGCGCAGCGGATGATAACCTTGACATCCTTCTTGCCTGTTCTCTCGATTTCGATTCTGGAGATATATGCATCCTTCAGTTCCTTTTCGAGGAAAGTACGGATCTTTACATCTTCGTTCAGAAGATCTCCATAATTAGCCTTGTTTGCGTACCATCTGGAATCCCAGTCGCGAATAACGCCGACACGCATGCCAATTGGGCTTACTTTTTGTCCCATATTCTTGATCTTCCTCCCTTATCTCTCATCGGAAACCACAACTGTGATGTGGCTTGTTCTCTTGTAGATTGAAGATGCATTTCCCTTAGCTCTAGGCATGAAGCGCTTGAGGACAACGCCCTCGTTCGCGTAGCATTCCTTGACATACAGGGAATCTGCATTCAGCTGATTGTTATTTGTTGCATTGGCGGCAGCACTCTTGACTACCTTATATACTGCTGTGGCAGCCTGGTTTGGTTCAAACTTCAGGATAGCCAGAGCTTCGTTGACACTCTTTCCGCGGATTGTGTCTAAGACCAATCTGACTTTACGAGGAGTGAAACGAACTGTTTTTGCGGTTGCTTTTACATCCATTGTCTTCTCCTCCTTAAGCCTTCTGATCAGTAGCGACAGCAGCCTTGCCCTCGCCGTGTCCGCCGAACTTTCTTGTTGGTGCGAATTCACCAAGCTTATGTCCGACCATGTCTTCTGTTACATATACAGGGACAAATTCCTTACCGTTGTATACAGCGAATGTCTTTCCTACAAAGTTAGGGAAGATTGTTGAACGGCGGGACCATGTCTTAATTACATCATGACTACCAGCCGCATCCTGAGCTGCAACCTTCTTCTGAAGACTTGCATCAATGAATGGGCCCTTCTTAACGCTTCTTGACATTATTCATTCTCTCCTTTCAACTTACTTTCCATTCTTTCTTCTCACAATTAACTGAGAAGACTTAGCCTTAGGATTTCTTGTCTTAACACCCATAGCTTTCTTGCCCCAAGGTGTCATTGGAGACTTACGTCCAACTGGCTGTTTGCCTTCACCACCACCATGTGGATGGTCGACAGGGTTCATAGCAGAACCTCTGACATGAGGACGAACACCTAAGTGTCTGTTGCGGCCAGCTTTACCTAAGTTGACCAGAGAGAAATCACCGTTGCCGACGATGCCGACAGTTGCACGGCAGTTTTCGTGGACCTTACGAACTTCACCAGAAGCAAGACGTAATGTTACGAAGCCGCCTTCAGAACCGAGGATCTGTGCGGAGCAGCCTGCAGCACGTGCCATCTGGCCGCCCTTGCCTGCTGTTAACTCAACGTTGTGAACGAATGTTCCATCAGGAATATTCTTCAGTTCCATTGCATTGCCTGTCTTGATATCAACAGCTGCACCGGAGACGACCTTGTCGCCGACGTTCAGATCTGCTGGGCAGATAATGTAACGCTTTTCACCGTCTGCATAATGAAGCAGTGCGATGTTTGCGTTTCTGTTTGGATCGTATTCAATTGCAGCTACCTTAGCTACAACACCATCCTTGTTTCTCTTGAAGTCGATGATTCTGTACTTCTGCTTCTCACCGCCGCCCTGATGACGGGATGTGATACGGCCTGTATTTCCACGGCCGCCCTTCTTGTTTAACGGAGCGAGCAGGCTCTTCTCAGGTGTTGACTTAGTGATGCGGTCATTGCTGAGAGTGCTCATGTTTCTGCGTCCGTTACTGGTCGGCTTATACTTTATAATTGCCATTTTCCTATTTTTCCTTTCGCAGTTTGTCCGGAGATAGCGTATTCCTCCGATATTTGATTAATTACTTCTTCTCTCCATTGTTGAAGAGATCGATTGACTGGCCTTCAGGCAGAGTAACGATTGCCTTCTTGATTGCCTTTGTCATTCCTTCGTACTTGCCAACTCTCTTTGACTTGGAGTGCTGGTTGACGATGTTTACCTTCTCAGCAGAGATATTGTAGATTTCCTTGATTGCCTGTTTGACGGAAACCTTGTTTGCATCTCTAGCTACTTCGAATGTGACCTTGTTCTCATCAGAAGAGAGCTTCATTGTCTTTTCTGTGACGATTGGTCTGATGATAATATCACGTGCGCTCATGCTACAAACTCCTCCCCTGCCTTAGCAGCGGCAGCTTCTGTGAACACGATCTTGTTTGCGTTCATAATGTCATAGACATTGAGGCTGGAAACTGTAACGATCATTGCGTTTGGAATGTTTCTCATTGAAACGAATGCATTGTCGAAGTCCTCGGCAGCATCAGCGACAAATAATGTCTTTCTGTCGAATCCGAATGCATTTAATAATGCAACAGCCTTCTTTGTCTTGATTTCGTCAAAGCTGAGATTCTCAATGACAGTCAGGTTCTGTTCAGCGTTCTTCTGAGAAAGAGCAGAACGGAGAGCAAGCTGTCTGACCTTGCGGTTCAGCTTTACACTGTACTTTCTTGGATGTGGTCCAAATGAGATTCCGCCGTGTCTGAACTGTGTAGCACGTGTGGAACCTTCACGAGCACGGCCTGTGCCCTTCTGACGGAACGGCTTCTTTCCTCCACCGGAAACAAAGCTTCTTGTCAGTGTGCTGTGTGTACCCTGTCTTAATCCTGCAAGATAAGCAAGAACAGAGTCATAGATTGCCTGCTTATTCGGCTCAATAGCGAATACAGCGTCGGACAGCTCGACCTTCTTAACGGCCTTACCTTCCTGATTGTATACATCAATCTGAGACATTGTTTATCCTCACTTTCCCTTGCGGGCTGCGCTTTCAGCAGCCTTCTTAGCCTTTTCAGCTTCTTCCTTCTTTGCTTCTTCAGCAGCGAGTTCTGCATTAACTGTTTCAGCAACCTTTGCAAGTTCCTCTTCAACAGATGCTCCCTCATAGGAAATCAGCTCGGCAGCCTTAGCTTCCTTAACTGGCTTAACTGTAGTCTTGATTGTTACTAAACCCTTTCTTGGTCCTGGCACATTGCCCTTAACAAGGATATATCCTTCTTCAGCATCTACCTTAACGACAGTCAGGTTCAGATTTGTTGTTGTGTATCTTCCTTCTTCGCCAGGCATGACTGTTCCCTTGTTGACAACGCCGTTGTTACGTCCGTTTGTAGCAAGTGAACCGATATGTCTTGCGTTCTTGGAACCACCATGTGTCAGAGGTCCCTGTTTAGCATTGTTACGAACGATTGTGCCGCTGTAACCTTTACCCTTGGAAACGCCCTGGACATCAACGATGTCTCCAGCCTTGAACAGATCAGCCTTGATTTCTGCACCGACTTCGAAACCGTTCATTTCATCGCCCTTAACTTCAGCGATGTAATGCTTAGGAGCTGTGTTAGCCTTCTTTGCATGTCCGATTGCAGCCTTAGTAGCACGCTGTTCCTTTACATCTTCATAGCCGAGCTGAACAGCTTCATAGCCATCCTTCTCAACTGTCTTCTTCTGCAGTACGACATTTGGTTTTACTTCGACGACGGTAACAGGAATCAGAGTTCCTTCGATCGTGAAGACCTGGGTCATACCAAGCTTACGTCCTAAAATACCCTTCATTTAATTTCACCCTGTTCCTTTCTTACAGTTTGATCTCGATATCAACTCCAGAAGGCAGGTCTAATCTTGATAATGCATCGATTGTTTCTGCACTTGGGCCGATGATCTCAATCAGTCTTTTGTGTGTACGGATCTCAAACTGCTCACGAGAGTCCTTGTACTTGTGAACCGCGCGAAGTACTGTGATTACCTCACGCTCAGTAGGCAGCGGAACAGGTCCGACGATCTTCTTTGCGCCGTGGCTTGTTGCAGTCTTAACGATTTTTTCGCTAGCTGCATCTAAGCTTCTGTTCTCGTAAGCCTTCAAACGAATTCTTACAGAGTTCTTTGCCATGAATTTTTCCTCCTTATATTCACTCCCGATGACGGGATCGCTCAGTGGAAATTCCCCGGTTATCACGTTTCATGTGTCGTGACAACGCATTTCAGCGTGCCGGCAACCTCCCACTTCTACGCGAGTGCCATACCATATTACTACCTTGAAAAGTGCATTGCAAGGCTTTTCTACAAATATTTTAAAAAAGTTACTGTGTCCACGTATTCCGGCGTGCCATAATTGAGTAAATTTGGCACTATTTTGACGGAATACCCCTTAATTTTGATCAATTGCAACAAAAAAGAGACGAATTTTCGTCTCTTCCCTATTCTGCTTCTTCCTCGTTTTCTGCGAACCGGATCTTGATGTGCGGGTTCTCATCCGCAGCCCTTCCCAGGACCATTAAGACCTTGTAGGCATACTTTTCCTGACAGATTGTGTCTACATTTCTCCGCGTCAGGACGATTTCGACATCTTCGCTCACTTCAGACAGGACATCATGCAGGGCATCCAGGTTCTTGCCAAAGTGTCCCGGCAGCTGAAATACCTCTTTCATATACATTGCCATCGACTCCCGGTCGAGCAGACGGTTGCCGTCCAGCATAATTTTTCTACTCATATTCTCCATCTCCATATAATAAGGTAAAGGTCGTATAGTGATCCTCGGTATAGTAGATGTCGATATCTTTTGTATCGTCATCATAGATGATCCGTTTGGCACCGCGTGACTTCTTGGTCAGCGTATCAATATCACATTCATAGTACTTGCCTTTGATCTTCGGCAGGACTTCTTCATAGTTGCCGTAGACATCTCCGCCGATGGCTTTGCCTGCCACCGTCTGATTCAATGCACCGCCAGACCAGCCTTGTTTCCGTGCTTCCGTTTTTGTCATATAGCAGGAAGGCAGATGCTGATAGGTCAGCAGGTATTCCGCCACATCTTCTTTCTGGTCACTGACCAGATCTTCTGAAATGGCAGCAGCTGTTCCTTCGACCACATGCGTTCCCATGGATTGACGGCAGGCACATAGAGTAAAGCACATGCATACCGCAAGCAGTTTCTTTATTCCATCCATGTCGTATCCTCAAGGAAGATATGCTTGATCTGTTCATAGTTAGATACGGTCAAGACCGGATACTGTGTGATGCCTCTGCGTTCATACAGGAACCATACCGGTTTCATGCCCGCATGGATTGCCCCATGAATATCTGTTGCAAACGTATCTCCGACAAAAACAATCTCTTCCGGTTTCAGTCCCATCTTTTCCGCCGCAATCCGAAAGATCTTCGGATCTGGTTTCTGCAGTCCATATTCACCCGTCACCACAATGGCATCAAAACATGCATCAATGCCTGTGCTGTGGATCTTTTTCTTTTGACTGTGTGCATCTCCATTGGAAAGCACACCCAGTTTATATTTTTTCTTTAATAACGGCAGGACTTCTGCAGCTCCTGGAATCAATGTCTGGTATTCCGCAAACTTTTCCAGCCAGATTGTCTTCCAGAGATCAATGTCCATATCCGGTGCATAGTTCTTCTGGATCAATGAAAAAACATGATCCTTGCCAATCGAACCAAACTCATCCCACAGCAGACATCTCTGCACCGCCGTCTCAAAGTTCAAGGAATGTGTATCGGCATCCGGACGTAAAGTATGCAGCATGTATCGATACATCTGATACGCAGCTTCATACCGTTTGGATAAAGTTCCATCATAATCAAATAAGATTCCTTTTATCATGTCTCCATCATAACAAAAAAGAGACACTCTTTCGAATGTCTCTTCATTTATCTATTGGGAAATCAATTAAGCGTCGATTTCTGTAATCGAACCGGAACCGACTGTTCTGCCACCTTCACGGATAGAGAACTTTGTTCCAACTTCGATAGCGATAGGAGCTAAGAGTTCAACACTCATAACAACGTTATCGCCAGGCATGCACATATCTGTTCCTTCAGGAAGTGTGATAACACCTGTAACGTCTGTTGTTCTGAAATAGAACTGAGGGCGATAGTTTGTTACGAACGGTGTATGACGGCCGCCTTCTTCCTTAGTCAGTACGTAAACCTGAGCCTTGAACTTTGTATGAGGAGTAACGGATCCTGGCTTCGCCAGAACCTGTCCACGCTCAATCTGTTCACGGTTGATACCACGGAGCAGTGCACCGATGTTATCGCCGGCCTGAGCAAAGTCCAGAGTCTTTCTGAACATTTCGATACCAGTAACAACAGACTTCTGTGTTGGCTTGATACCAATGATTTCAACTTCATCGTTCAGATTCAGTTTTCCACGTTCTACACGGCCAGTAGCAACTGTACCACGACCTGTGATTGTGAATACATCTTCAATTGCCATTAAGAATGGCTTATCGAATTCATGAACTGGAGCTGGGATATAAGAGTCAACAGCATCAAGTAATTCCTTGATTGCTGGTGTCCACTTAGGATCACCTTCCAGAGCCTTCAGAGCAGAACCACGGATGATTGGAGTGTTGTCTCCATCGTAGCCATATTCTGTAAGAAGTTCACGAACTTCCATTTCGACTAAGTCGATTAATTCAGCATCATCGACCATGTCGCACTTGTTCAGGAATACTACCATCTTAGGAACGCCTACCTGACGGGAGAGCAGGATGTGCTCACGTGTCTGTGGCATTGGTCCATCAGTTGCTGCTACGACGAGGATTGCTCCATCCATCTGAGCGGCACCTGTGATCATGTTCTTAACATAGTCGGCATGCCCTGGGCAGTCTACATGTGCATAATGTCTTGTCTTTGTCTGATACTCTACGTGTGCTGTGTTGATTGTGATACCACGTTCTCTCTCTTCTGGTGCACCATCAATCTTGTCATAAGCTTCGAATGCAGCCTTGCCATCTTCTGGATGCTCAGAGAGATACTTTGTGATTGCAGCTGTCAGAGTTGTCTTTCCGTGGTCTACGTGTCCGATTGTACCAACGTTAACATGCTCTAAGCTACGGTCAAAATGTTCCTTTGCCATATTGGTCTTTTTTCCTCCTGGTATTTATACCTTTTCAGTCTGTTCTAATTCTACTTGAATCAGAACATCTTTGCAATAATTTGTGATGCAAAATCAACGATAATTACTCACCCTTAACGGAGTTCTTTTCGATGATTTCCTTCGCAATGTTCTTTGGAACTTCTTCATAGTGATCCATCTGCATTGTGAAGATGCCACGTCCCTGTGTGAAGCCACGCAGATCGGTAACATAACCGAACATCTCAGCCAGTGGCACGAATGCCTTGACCTTGATTGCATTACCTGTTTCTTCCTGTTCGCGGATCTGTCCACGTCTCTTGGTAACATCGCCCATGACGGCACCTAAGTACTCGGATGGAGCAGTGATATCAACGGCCATGATAGGCTCGAGGATTGTTGGGCTGCACTTCTTTGCAGCTTCCTTTAATGCAAGGGAAGCAGCAATCTTATATGCCTGTTCGGAAGAGTCGACATCATGGTACGAACCGTCAAACAGTTCGGCACGAATATCAACGACTGGGTAACCAGCAACAAGTCCGTTTGGAAGAGCTTCTTCCAGACCCTGCTGGGTAGGCTTGATGAATTCCTTAGGAATGGATCCGCCGACTGTCTTATCTTCGAATTCAAATCCCTTGCCTGGGTTCGGCATGAACCGGATCCAAACATCACCATACTGACCATGTCCACCAGACTGTCTGATGAAACGGCCTTCGACTTCTGCCTGAGACTTGATTGTTTCACGGTAAGCAACCTGTGGAGCACCGGATGTTGCTTCGACCTTGAATTCTCTTCTCATACGGTCGAGGATGATATCCAGCTGAAGTTCACCGACACCGGCAATGATTGTCTGGCCAGTTTCTTCATCTGTATATGTCTTGAAGGTTGGGTCTTCTTCTGCAAGCTTCTGCAGAGCGACATCCATCTTCTGGGAATCTGCCTTTGTCTTAGGTTCAACGGACATCTGGATAACTGGTTCTGGGAATACCATCTGCATCAATTCGATTGGATGGTTCTCATCGCACAGTGTATCGGAAGTTGCTGTGTACTTCAGACCAACTGCACCTGCAATATCACCTGTGTAAACATCTGTAATATCTGCACGGTGGTTTGCATGCATACGGACTAAACGTCCAAGTCTTTCTCTCTTATCCTTAGTTGCATTCAATACGTAAGAACCTGCTTCAGCATGTCCAGAGTAAACTCTGAAGTATGTTAAACGGCCTACGAATGGGTCTGTTGCGATTTTGAATGCTAAAGCAGAGAATGGTTCATCATCACTTGGGTGACGTACTTCAGGAGTACCGTCAGCTAAATGACCATCAATTGCAGGAACATCTGTAGGAGCAGGTAAATAATCTACAACTGCATCCAGCAGCATCTGAACACCCTTGTTCTTATATGCAGAACCGCACAGAACAGGGAAGAATTCAGAAGTCATGACACCAGCACGAATTGCTCTCTTGATTTCTTCCACAGTTGGCTCTTCGCCTTCCAGGACCTTCATCATGACATCATCATCATAATCGGCAATGGCCTCAAGCATGATTGCTCTCTTTGCCTTTGCTTCTTCAATGAACTGGTCTTCAATCTCTTCGACATGGATATCTGTACCCAGGTCGTTTTCATACATTTCCTGCTTCATTGTTACGAGGTCGATGATTCCGCGGAAGGAACCTTCAGCACCGATTGGCATCTGGATTGCAGCTGCCTTGGCACCTAAACGGTTTCCGATGGAAGCGACACTCATATTGAAGTCTGCACCGGTAGCGTCCATCTTATTGGAGAAGACGATACGTGGTACATGATATTCGGTAGCCTGTCTCCAGACAGTTTCTGTCTGAGGCTCAACACCAGCTTTGGAGTCGAGGACGGTAACAGCACCATCGAGGACACGCAGAGAACGTTCAACTTCAGCAGTGAAGTCGACGTGCCCCGGAGTATCGATAATATTGATCTGACAGTCTTTCCAATGGCATGTAGTAGCGGCGGAAGTAATCGTGATACCACGTTCCTGTTCCTGCGCCATCCAGTCCATCTGGGAAGCACCATCATGAGTCTCACCAATCTTATAAATCTTACCTGTGTAATAAAGGATACGCTCTGTTGTTGTTGTCTTACCAGCATCAATATGAGCCATGATTCCAATATTACGAATCTTGTCTAATGGGAACTCTCTTGGCATTTATAGCTCCTTCCTATATTAGAAACGATAGTGAGCAAACGCCTTGTTTGCTTCAGCCATCTTATGTACATCTTCCTTCTTCTTTACAGAAGCGCCTGTACCATTTGCGGCATCCATGATCTCAGCAGCGAGTCTTTCTTCCATCGTGTTCTCATGACGGAGTCTTGCATAGCTGACGATCCAGCGGAGTCCTAATGTTAACTTTCTTTCAGCAGAAACTTCAACTGGGACCTGGAGGTTTGCACCACCAACACGTCTTACCTTGAGCTCTAACTGAGGCATGACATTTCCGAGAGCCTTTTCAAATACTTCCATTGGGTTCTCGCCTGTCTTCTTTTCAATCTGAGCGAATGCATCATACAGAATTGTCTGTGCTGTGCCACGCTTGCCATCGATCATGATCTTGTTGATCAACTTTGTAACCAGCTTTGAATTGTAGATCGGATCCGGCAGTACTTCACGCTTTGCTATATAACCTTTTCTTGGCATGTTCTTCTATCTTCTCCTATCTTACTTAGCCTTTGGCTTCTTTGCACCGTACAGGGAACGGGACTGATTTCTTCCGTCGACGCCTGCGCAGTCCAATGTGCCACGAATAATGTGGTAACGAACACCTGGTAAATCCTTAACACGGCCGCCTCTGATCATAACGACAGAGTGCTCCTGTAAGTTGTGTCCGACACCTGGGATGTAAGCTGTAACTTCAAGTCCGTTTGAAAGACGTACACGGGCATACTTACGTAACGCAGAGTTTGGCTTCTTAGGTGTCATTGTACCGACACGAGTGCAAACGCCTCTCTTCTGTGGAGCGTCCAGCTTTGTTGCATGATTCTGAAGTGTGTTAAAGCCTCTGTTTAATGCAGGGGACTTTGACTTGTAAACTTTATCAGTACGGCCTTTGCGTACTAACTGGTTTATTGTTGGCATTGTAATCTCCTCTCACCTTTGTGCACACATCACCGTGTGTGCCTTTTCTTAGACTAAATTTAAGCCTCACAGAGTGAGACCTTTTTTCGCTAAGCATTGACTATCTTACATTCCCTCATTTCGGATGTCAATGATTTTTCAAAAAAATATTTGTCAACGTACCCGTGCGTGTCTTTTATTCAGAATCCGCTCAACCATGCCCCGTAGAAAAGGGAAACCCATTTTCACTTTCTCACCCATGAGGCAGCCCATAAATGAAACAAAAAAAAGAAACATGCAGACAAATCCCCTTCTTTCCCCATATATTGATGAAAGAGAGGATTGTTTCACAAGCGTGCACTTTCCTTTTGAAAATTAGTCATATATAATGAATAAGATTTTAGGAGGCATTATGGCGAAAAATAATAAAGTATGCGATTTTTGTCTAAGTGAAGCCAGCGGAATGTTCAACCGTCATGAGAAATTAGCTGACGGACATTATATTTGCAAGAACTGCAAAGCAATCATTCAACGGTATGGTCTGCCTTTGAAATATGACCTGTTCCAGACATTAGTTACGGCACAGCCAAACATGAAGGATATGATCATGGATACCTGGCTGGAGAACAATAAAGCAGAAGATGCCATTGCAAAGTACTATCCTCTGCCGCAGATCCTTCTCCACGACGGTGAGCACTGCTTAAATGCTGTCAAAACGGTTTACAATGTCAAGAAGGATTCTGTACCGCAGGAGTTTGCGGTCAAGAATATTGCCGAGATCCGTAAGGGCACCATTCATAATATTGAAGATTCCCCAGAAAGATCTGGTTCTGAGAAGATTGAAGGTATGCTGTACGAGACAGAAGCAGCCCTGTACTTCTTATCGGAGAAGATTGTCAACGTACACCGTTTAGGATATTTAAAGAGAAATACGAAGGATTATGAACACATCACTGTGCAGACTCCTTCCAAGAAGTTTACCTATGCCGTTGAGCATTCTGATCTGTTCTTCTTAAGAGAACGTTTCTATCAGAAGGTGAATGCTGTTATGAACAACAAGCGTCAGCATTTGATTTACATCTCGGATGACAACCAGCTGACAGTTACCCCAGGCATCTACGATATTCCACGTACCTTGAAGCCAGGCATCTATAAGGTCAAAGCCATCAATGATGCTGGACTGCATGTCAAGGATGCATTAGGACATGTCAAAGACTATTACGAGAATGAAGAATCCATCGACTTAAGTGCCGGCGGAACTCTGGAATGCACCGGAGAATACAAGCTCGAATGGGTCGGCGACCAGAGCACAAAGAAGTAATACACAAAAGCACTTCCTATGAAGTGCTTTTTTAGTGGTAGATCCATCCTTTTGGATATTTATTTTTAAAAACATTCTTGGTGATCTTTGCAAAACCAAGCGGCTGATGATCTACACAGACCAATGCATACCCATCTTTCACTTTCTGATCAGAGAGATCCAAGGTCTCTCCTTTGAGATACCGCAGCACTCTATCATCCGTACTGGATAATTGGATAACGTTGTCTGCTTCACTTTCCTTCATGGCCATGGCAAGAGCACCATCAAATTCAAAGCGCCCATTCTTTTCCAGACCAAGCAGAAGACCTGAACGTAAGATGCGCAGACCTTTTGTATCCACACCGCAGTTCGGGACAAAGTAATGCTTCTCTTTCATCACCACTTCTTCACCATCCATTAGTTCCATGTGCACCGGTCCTTGATGATACTTATGGATCGAAGGCACATGGGTTTCTTTTCCGGCAGTTCCTTTCTGCAGCAGACAGACAAAGTGTCCTTCCCCATGGATCCGATGCGGGAACAGTTTTGTGCCATAGGCATTCTGAACAAATCCTTCGCACTGTGGAAGCGGCACAACATGCAGCGATGGTTCAAGAGACATCGCATACTGAATCACTTCTTCATCTTCTTTTGGTGAGAAGGTGCAGGTGGAGTAAACAATACTGCCGCCGTCTTTCAGCATCTCCAAACAATTCTTCACGATCTCTTTCTGGATTGGCACGTAATATTCGGAGTCTCGTTCCAGCCAAGATTTGATCAGATGATTTTCTTTCCGGAACATCCCTTCCCCAGAACATGGCGCATCAATCAGGATCTTATCAAAGTATGCCGGAAAGTATTTCTTGAACTTATTGGCGTCTTCCGCCATCACAATTGCATTCTGAACCCCAAAGCGTTCGATGTTCCGAACAAGTGCCTGTGCACGGGAAGCACTGATGTCATTGGCAAATAAGACACCGGTATTCTGCAGCTTCACCGCAAGCTTGGTGCTCTTGCCGCCAGGAGCAGCGCACACATCCAGTACCTTATCATACGGTTCAATTGGCAGAGACTCTGCCGGCAGCATCGCACTTGGTTCCTGAATATAATACAGACCCGCATAGTAATACGGATGTTTCGAGACCGGATCACTTTCCTGATAGTAGAAGCCGTCGGTGGTCCAGGGAATCGGTGTCAGTTCATACGGAAACTGTTTCAGAAAATCTGCCACGGATATTTTATTCGTATTGACACGCAGACCATGATAGCTTGGCGTATCAAAAGATGCGATGTAGGCATCGTATTCTTCCCCAAGCAGTTCTCTCATTTCATTTTGATATTTCTGCGGCAGTTCTGTCATTGGTCTTATTATCCTACACCCCGTCCCAAAACAAAAGAGCGATTGCTCGCTCTTGTTGTTTATTTAAAGTAATCCACTGCACCTTGGAACAGGAACTCTTCGGTCTTCAGATCTGGAATATTGCGGTACAGATCTTTGCCGCTCCTCTCGGAGTGTCCCATCTTGCCTAAGATTCTTCCATCCGGTGAGAGAATTGCCTCAACCGCATTGTAGGAATTGTTTGGATTAAAGCGGACATTATCCGTTGGATGATTTTCCAAGTCAACATACTGGGCAGCAATCTGTCCCGCATCAATCAGATGACGCATGACATCTGGTTCGGCGACGAAGCGTCCTTCACCATGAGAGATGGCAACATCATAGACTTCACCAGGGTTTGCATACTTCAGCCATGGTGACTTCACAGATGAGATTCTTGTACGGACCAGCATTGACTGATGCCGGCCAATTGTATTGAAGGTCAAAGTTGGGCAGTGTGCGTCGGTATCGATGATCTTTCCAAATGGGACCAGGCCTAACTTGATGAGAGCCTGGAAGCCATTGCAGATACCAAGCATCAATCCTTCACGGTGATCCAGTAAGTCACTGACTTCAGCCTTGACCTTTGGATTCCGGAAGAATGCCGTAATGAATTTTGCCGATCCTTCTGGTTCATCTCCGCCGGAGAATCCACCAGGGATAGCAATGATCTGCGAACGCTTGATTGCCTTGGCAAACGCATCTGCGCTTTCTTCGATATCCTTCGAAGTTAAATTGCGGACAACGAAGATCTCTGCTTCTGCGCCAGCGCGTTCAAAAGCACGGGCAGTATCATATTCACAGTTCGTTCCTGGGAAAACCGGGATCAATACATGCGGCTTTTCTACTTTATAGGATGCATGCATGTTTTCTTTTTCTTCACAGGTAATTGGATCAATACGGTCATTGAGTTTCGATAAATATGGATAGACTGGCTGCAGTTTATCTTCATAGATCTTCTGCAGTTTCCCAAGATCAACCTTATCATTTCCGGACGCAAGCACATACGCATCGGTTGTTGTGCCAAGTTCCGTAAAGCCTACCAATGGTTCACTTGTTTCAAACAGGAATGCGCCATAGCACTTTTCAAACAATGCATTCCAATCAAAGTCAGCGTTCAGTTTGAGACCAATCTGATTTCCCATAGCGCATTTGAGAATACCTTCCGCAATGCCGCCGTTCTCCAGTGTCCATACCGATAAGATTTTATGTTCTGCAATCAGTTTCTCCATCGTATCGAAGTTCTTGCGTACACTTGCGAAAGCCTGAATGCCATTTTCATCAAATTCCGGTTTCAGGAAATAGACCTTATGACCAGCGCCTTTCCATTCATCCGACAGAATGGTATCTGCTTTTGCGGTAGATACCGCAAATGAAACTAAAGTTGGTGGAACATCAATATTTTCAAATGTTCCAGACATAGAATCTTTTCCACCAATCGCAGCAACCCCAAGTTCCAGCTGTGCCTTCAGTGCACCAAGCAGCGCACCAAACGGCAGGCCCCATCTCTTTGGATCTTTATAAACATGGCCAAAGTATTCCTGGAAGGTCAGCCATGCATGATGATAGCTTCCGCCGGCCGCAACAACCTTTGCCAAGGAAGCGATGACCGAACTGATGGCTCCTTTATATGGTGACAGTTCCATTTCATATGGATCAAAGCCCCAGCCCATAATGGATGCTGTATTTGTTTCGCCGCCCAGGACTGGCAGTTTCGCTGCCATTGCCTGTGCCGGAGTTAGCTGCCACTTGCCGCCAAACGGCATCAGAACGGTATTGCCGCCAATCGTACTGTCGAAGCGTTCAACTAAACCCTTCTGTGAGGCAACGTTGATATCACCAGCCACATCTTCCATTCTTTCCTGCAGCGTCTTTACTTCACGATTTCCCGTGTAAGGAATTTCGTCTTCTACCTGGACATTGATATATTTCTTTGCGCCATTTGAATTCAGGAAGTCACGTGAGATGTTTACAATCTCGGTGCCATCCAGATCCATGACCATTCTTGGCTCTTCGGTCACTTCCGCAACAATTGTAGATTCCAGATTCTCCGCATCGGCAAGTGCCTGGAACTTTGCGGCATCTTCTTTTCTTGTGACAACTGCCATTCTCTCCTGGGATTCTGAGATAGCAAGTTCTGTACCATTCAGGCCTTCATATTTCTTTGTGACTTTATTTAAGTTGATATGCAGGCCATCTGCCAATTCACCAATCGCAACAGATACACCGCCGGCACCGAAATCATTGCAGCGCTTGATCAGTTTAGTTGCTTCTGGATTCCGGAACAATCTCTGCAACTTGCGTTCCTCTGGGGCATTGCCCTTCTGGACTTCCGCACCGCAGGTCTCTAACGATTCTGCATTATGTGCTTTGGAAGAACCGGTTGCGCCGCCGCATCCGTCTCTACCTGTACGACCGCCAAGCAGAATGACAATATCGCCTGGATTTGGAACGGTACGAATGACATTCTCACTTGGTGCCGCTGCAATGACCGCACCAATCTCCATCCGCTTTGCAACATAGCCCGGATGGTAGATCTCATGTACATGTCCAGTAGCCAGACCAATCTGGTTGCCATAAGAACTGTAGCCATGAGCTGCTGTTGTAACAATCTTTCTCTGCGGCAGTTTGCCTTCCAATGTTTCATCAATCGGTGTCAATGGATTTCCGGCACCTGTGATGCGCATTGCCTGATAAACATAGGAACGTCCGCTGAGCGGATCACGAATGGCTCCGCCTAAGCAGGTTGCAGCACCGCCGAATGGTTCAATTTCCGTAGGATGGTTATGTGTTTCATTCTTGAACATCAGTAACCAATCCTGGTCTTCCCCATTTACATCTACTTTGATCTTGACGGAACATGCATTAATTTCTTCAGACTCATCCATGTCCTTCAATTTGCCGGAAGCCTTCAATGCTTTGGCTCCGATTGTGCCAAGGTCCATCAATGTAATCTTCTTATCCGGACGGTTCACATATAGCTTTTTCCGCAGTTCCAGATAATTCTGATAGGTTTCCTTGATATATTCCGGTTTGATATCGGCATCTTCAATGATTGTATTGAAGGTCGTATGACGGCAGTGATCGCTCCAGTATGTATCAATGACACGTACTTCCGTAATTCTTGGGTTTCTCTTTTCTTCGTTCTTAAAGTAGTTCTGCAAGAACTCTATATCTGCTAAATCCATCGCCAGACCATACTGGTCAATGAACTTCTGCAGACCTTCTTCATTCAAATCATTAAAGCCTTCCAACACTTCCGGCAGCTCCGGCATCGGATAGTTCTGATGAATGGTCTCTGGTTTTTCTAATTTCGCTTCGCGTGCTTCTACAGGGTTGATCAGTGTCTTCTTAATGACTTCTTTTTCTTCTTCGGTGATATATCCTGCAATGTAGTATAGACGAGCTGTACGGACTTCCGGCTTCTGCTTCATGGTGCTGAGCTGAATACATTGTGCACAGGAGTCTGCTCTTTGATCGAACTGTCCCGGCAGATATTCTACTGCTAAGACCCATTCATTTTCCTGCGGCTTCGGTGCTCTTTCTTCATATAAGTTATCTACCTGCGGTTCACTGAAAACAGTGGTCAAAGCAGCTTTGTAATCTGCTTCATCAATGTTCTCAACATCATAGCGGTTCAGTACTCTTACATTGGTGATCTTATCTGTAAGCAGTGCTGTCTGCAGGTCATACAACACACCATCTGCTTCGACGGCAAATGGCTTTTTCTTTTCTACATAGCAACGATATACTGTCATCCTGTTCTCCCTGTTTTTTACTTCTTTCCAATATCTCTGCGGCAGTGCATTTTTTCAAAACCAATTTCATCCACAGCTGCGTAAGCTTTATCCAATGCTTCTTTTAAGGTAGCTCCTGATGCTTCAATGCCTAAGACACGGCCGCCATTCGTCAGATACTTGCCATCCTGCAGTTTGGTTCCGGCATGATAGACATAAACACCTTCGTGCTGACCATTGGCATCCAAGCCATGAATCTCATATCCCTTTTTATACTCAACGGGATATCCGCCTGATGCTTCAATAACACATGCACAATGTTCATCTGACCATGTGATATTCACATTCTCTAATGTTTCATCGTGGCATGCTTTCATGATTGTATACAGATCACTCTTCAACAATGGCAGAACAACCTGTGTCTCTGGATCGCCAAAGCGGCAGTTGTATTCCACGACCTTCGGTCCTTCATTCGTCAGCATCAATCCGAAGTACAGGCATCCTTTGAACGGACGGTCTTCGGCATTCATTGCATGCATTGTTGGTAAGAAGATCTTATCCATGCATTCTTCGGCAATCTCCGGTGTATAGTATGGCGATGGTGCGATGGTACCCATACCGCCGGTGTTCAGGCCTTCATCATTATCTTCTGCTCTTTTATGATCCATCGAAGATACCATAGGACGGATCACTTTAGAATCGGTGAAGGCAAGGACGGACACTTCTGGTCCTTCCATAAATTCTTCCACAACAATTGTATTGCCAGCTGCACCAAACAGACGGTCGACCATCAGCTCACGTACGGCCGCTTTTGCGTCCGCCAGTGACTCAGCAATCAAGACACCTTTGCCTAACGCAAGGCCATCTGCCTTCAATACAATTGGGAACGTATTCTTTTCTTCAATGTACTGTAAGGCATCTTTGGAGTTATCAAAGATTTCATATTCTGCTGTTGGAATGTTGTACTTCTTCATCAAGTTCTTGGAGAATGCTTTCGATGCTTCAATGACCGCAGCGTTTGCCTTTGGGCCAAAGCATGGAATTCCTTCCTTCTCCATCTGATCCACCATACCTAAGGCAAGCGGATCATCCGGGGTAACAACGCAGAAGTCAACTGCATGTGCCTTGGCAAACTTCACCATTTCACTGACATCTGTTGCTTTGATATCGACGCATTCTGCTAAGGCAGCGATACCGCCGTTGCCTGGTGCACACCAGATCTTTTCAATCTCTTTATTTTCTGCCAGCTTGCGGATGACGGCATGTTCACGTCCGCCGCTGCCTACAACTAATATTTTCATGAGCATCTTCTTTCTAGATCAATGATGGAATAAACGAACACCGTTGAATACCATGGTGATGTTGTATCTGTCGCATGTTTCAATGACATTGTCATCACGGATGGATCCGCCTGGTTCCGCAATATACGTAACACCGGACTTATGTGCTCTTTCGATGTTGTCGCCAAATGGGAAGAATGCATCGGAGCCTAAAGAGACACCCGTCTCTTTTGCCAGCCATGCCAGCTTTTCTTCTTTGGATAATGGTTCCGGCTTCGTGGTGAAGAAGTTCTGCCATGTACCGTCACGTAAGACATCATCGTATTCATCCGAGATATAGACATCAATCGTATTATCACGATCTGCACGGCGGATGCCTTCTTTGAACGGCAGTGCTAATACTTTCGGATTCTGACGCAGCCACCAGTTGTCGGCTTTGTTTCCAGCTAACCGTACGCAATGGACACGGCTCTGCTGACCAGCACCGACACCAATGACCTGACCATCCTTGGCATAAACAACCGAATTCGACTGTGTATACTTCAAGGCAATCATGGCAAGCTTCAGATCACGAACTGCACTTGCTGGCAGGTCATGATTTTTCGTAACAAAGTTCGTGAACAGTGAGTCATCAATCTTGACATTGTTTCTGCCCTGTTCAAAGGTCACGCCAAATACCTGCTTGCGTTCAATTGGATCTGGAACATAGTTTGGATCAATCTCAACAACGTTATACATGCCCTTCTTTTTCTCTTTGAGAATCGCAAGAGCTTCTTCGGTATACCCTGGTGCAATCACACCATCCGATACTTCTTTCTTGATCAAACGTGCTGTATCAACATCACAGATATCCGACAGTGCTGCCCAGTCTCCATACGATGACATACGGTCTGCACCTCTAGCACGGGCATATGCACAAGCCAATGGGGATAAGTTCTCTTCATCCACGAAATAGATCTTCCGGTCAGTTTCTGTTAACGGTGTACCAACGGCAGCACCTGCAGGTGATACATGCTTGAAGGATGCGGCGCTGGCCATGCCAGTTGCTTCCTTTAATTCCTTGACCAGCTGCCAGCTGTTCAAAGCATCCATAAAGTTGATGTAGCCAGGACGTCCGTTCAATACCTTGACCGGTAATTCTCCATGTTCCATGAAGATGCGTGATGGTTTCTGATTCGGATTGCATCCATACTTCAGTTCCAGTTCCTTAGCCATGTCTTTTTTCTCCCTTATTTATTCTTATTGTAGATACGTGTTTCAACTTCACCTGTTTCAATTACAATCTGACGGGTGAATAAAGATACCTTGTTGCTTTCGTTCAACGATTCCCAAATATGATCCGAGAAATCTTCAAATGGTTCATGTGCCATCTCCCATTTCATTGGAGCTCCTTCGAAGGAAGGAATTGGGTTTCCGTTTTCTTTATAAGTTGAGATGAAATGGCCAAAGCCATTTTCTTCATTGTTGTAATCAAAGAACATTCTCTGTGTGCTCTCTGCGTTTCCTTCTGCACTCTTCAAAATCGACATCTGATAGTCTGCACCTTTGATGATCGATGAAATACGAGGAGTCCAGTTTGGGCCATCCGGTTCAAAGGTTCTTGTACGCAGAGCATCTTCGAAGGACTTTCCTTCTTTTAAGAAATCATAGATGGTATCGGTCTGATCGCCGTTGGTGACAATGGTGACATCCTTCAGCACCTTGACTGGTGCATAGATGATCAGACTTGGGTCGGACAGCTTCGATGGATCAAATGCCTGTGTACGGATGCCATCGCCTTCTTCAACGAAGACACGGTTCCGAGAGTTCTCACTTCTTCCCATGATCCAGTAAGCAATGCGCATCTTCTTGCCGCATGGTGTTCTGCCAATGGCGATGCCGCGTCCTGGATATTCATTGCCCTTCAGATATTCATATAAATTCATTGTCATGCTTTCTCCTCATCTAATTTCTGAGCGACCATTTCGGCTGCTTTTGGCAGCAGGATCCATTCTGCCTGCTCCATGACTCTGCGCTGCAGTACTTCTGGTGTATCCCCATCTTCAATCGCAACTGCTTTCTGAAGAATGATCTTTCCACCGTCAGGAATCTCATTGACGTAATGCACAGTAGCACCCGTCACTTTCACCCCACGCTCCAGTGCCGCTTCATGAACCCGCAGTCCATAGAAGCCTTTGCCGCAGAAGGACGGAATCAAGGATGGATGAATGTTGATGATCTTATCACGGTAGCAGTCAATGACATGTCCGCCGATGATGGATAAGTAACCTGCAAGAATGATCATATCAATGTGATGCTCATGCAGGGTCTGGATCAATACCTGATCAAATTCATCCTGACTGCCATAGTCCTTACGGCGGACCACTGCAGTTTCAACATGATGATTCTTTGCCCGTTCCAATGCGTACGCTTTCTCATTAGAAGCTAATACCAGAACAATTTTCCCATGTGGGATCTTGCCTGCTTCCTGTGCATCCAGCAATGCCTGCAGGTTCGTTCCGCCGCCGGATACAAGAACCGCAATATTGATCATCAATCAATTACGACCTCGTGGTCGCCCTCCTCCATGGTACCGATGACAGAAGCTTGAATGCCGTCTGCCTTTAAGGATTCAATGGTCTTCTCTGCATCTGCAGGGTCAACAATCACTGCCATACCGATGCCCATGTTGTATGTATTGAACATATCGTGTTCTGCAATGCCGCCCTTTTCCTGGAGCAGTTTGAAGATTGGCAGAACTTCCCAGCTTCCCTTTTTAATATGCGCATTCAGATTCTTGGCGAAGGAACGTGGAAGGTTCTCATAGAAACCGCCGCCGGTCACATGCGCGATCGACTTCACATCTACTTTTGTTAATAAGTTCAGAATTGGTTTTACGTATAACTGCGTAGGAGTCAGCAGTGTCTCGCCTAATGGTCTGCCCAACTGTTCTCCATACATATCAATGACGCCTGGTTTTTCAATATCAAATACTTTGCGGACCAGTGAGAAACCATTGGAATGCACACCCGAACTTGCAAGGCCAATCATGACATCGCCTGCTTTGGCACGATTGATATCCAGGATCTTCTTTTCATCCACAATACCAACGGTGAAGCCTGCTAAATCATATTCTTCTTCCGGCATCATGCCTGGATGTTCGGCAGTTTCCCCACCAACAAGAGCGCATCCGCTTTCCACGCATCCATCCGCAACACCTTTTACGATTGCGGCGATCTTTTCAGGAATATTTCTGCCGCAGGCAATGTAGTCCAGGAAGAACAATGGCTTTGCACCAGCACAGATGACATCGTTGACACACATGGCAACACAGTCAATTCCGATTGTGTCATGCTTGTCCAGTAAGAACGCCAGCTTCAGCTTTGTCCCGACACCATCGGTACCGGAGATCAATACAGGTTTCTCATAGCCTTCCAGCTGCGGTGCGAATAACCCGCCGAAACCGCCTATGCCGCCAAGGACACCTGGAATAGTTGTTCTTGCGACATCCTTTTTCATCAGTTCAACCGATTCGTATCCCGCTGTAACATCGACGCCTGCTGCTTTGTATGCATCACTATAACTCTTCGCCATCTTCAAATCTCCTAGCTCCTTTGTATGGTTTTTCTGGTTCTCCGATTTTCTGTTCGAAACGATCTTTGCTTGTGTTCTCTGGTACTGCCGATGGATACTTTTCTGTAAAGCATCCAACACAGAAGTCACAGTCGGCATCGGCTGCCATCTTCTTTACTCCGTCAACACTGAGATATCCCAAGGTGTCCGCGCCAATCATCTTGCGGATCTCTTCAATGCTCATCTGACATGCAATCAGGTTGTCCTTCGAATCAATATCTGTACCGTAGTAACATGGTGAGATAAACGGCGGTGCAGAAACACGGACATGCACTTCCGTCGCTCCTGCTTCTCTTAATAATTTCACAATGCGTGCACTGGTCGTTCCACGAACGATGGAATCATCGACCATGATGACACGCTTTCCTTTGATGACCGAACGGACAACATTCAATTTCATCCGGACACCCATATCACGCTGTGCCTGTGTCGGCTGAATAAACGTGCGGGCAATATAACGATTCTTAATGAAGCCCATACCGTAAGGAATGCCGCTTTCATTGGAATATCCAATCGCCGCATCCAGACCGGAGTCCGGTACACCGATAACTACATCTGCATCTACCGGATGTTCCTGTGCTAAGAACTTGCCGGCATTCTTTCTTGCTTCATGAACGGACATGCCTGCAATGTAGGAGTCCTGTCTGGCAAAATAGACAAACTCGAAGACACACATATGTGATCTGCCTTTGCAGTGTGTACGGATGGAGCGGATACCGCTGGCATCCACAACCACGATCTCACCTGCATCCAGATCACGGACATAGGTTGCACCTAAGACATCCAGGGAACAGGTCTCCGATGCAAAGACAATCTGTCCATCGTCTGTCTTGCCCATCACCAGTGGACGGTAGCCCGTCTCATCTCTGACCGCAATCAATTTTTCCGGGGACATGATTACTAAGGAATACGCCCCTTCCAAACGATCCATCGCTCTTTCAACTGCAGCTTCAATCGAAGAAGCAGTCAGACGTTCGCGGATGATCATATAGGAAATGATCTCGGAATCGTTGGTCGTATGGAAGATTGCACCGGAGAATTCCAACTGACGGCGCAGTTCTGTTGCATTGGTCAAGTTACCGTTATGCGCAATGGCCAGCTGTCCTTTGATATGACGGACAACCAGTGGCTGTGCATTGGTACGGTTAACAGTGCCAAAGGTAGAATATCTTGTATGACCAATGGCCATCTGACCATTGCCTAGTTTTTTTAATTCATCGGCATTGAAGACATCTCTGACCAAGCCGACATCTTTATGACAGGTAATGACACCGCGGTCATTGACCGCAATTCCACAAGACTCCTGTCCACGATGCTGTAAGGCAAACAATCCATAATATGCCTGGGATGCTACATTGTGTGTCTGCTTTGGATCATAGATACCAAAGACACCACACTCTTCATGAATGGTATTCTGCATTGTCTTCCCCTTAGAGTTCTTTCACTTTATCCTGAATGGCTTTGTCTTTTGCAAGAACACCATCACTCTGCGCTTTCCGATCTGCTGCAATCTTTTCAGCTAAAGCATCATCGCCTAAGGCAATGATCTCTGCTGCAAGATAAGCCGCATTCTTTGCGCCATCAATTGCAACTGTCGCAACCGGAATACCGCTTGGCATCATTACCGTTGCCAACAAAGCATCGGTTCCTTCGAGTACCGCACTCTTCAGTGGAACACCAATGACTGGCAGTGTTGTATGCGCTGCTAAGACACCTGCTAATGCAGCTGCCATGCCAGCACCGGCAATAATGACACCGAAGCCATTCTCTTTTGCTTTCGACGAAAATTCGGCGGCTTCCATCGGTGTACGATGTGCAGAATACACATGAACTTCAAAAGGTATTCCATATCCTTTTAATACTGTTACTGCTTTTGACATGACCGCGAAATCACTGTCGGAACCCATAATGACTGCTACTTTTTTCATCTTCTTCTCTCCTTGTCGAAAACAAAATAAAACAGCCCACAAATTACATGTGAGCTGTATCGTATCTATCTTTTGTGGAACGCATATTGAAAGAACCCAGAATACGGGTATCGTGTAAGCAAAAAAATTCGATTGTCTGGAGAGTCATAACACTTGACGCCATAGCTCCATCCTTCCGTCCGACGGGACAAAATAGTTACCAGAAACAGAAAATATATTTTACTTATTTGGAACACGAATATCGTACGAGATTCAACCCTAAAAGTAAAGGTTTTCCCACGACCTTTTCCTGAAACTTTTCCTGGTAAACAAGGATTTGAAAGTTTACAAGTGATATTTCATAAAAGGATGCTTCTTTTCACAAAAAAACTCACGATCATTCGACTGACCGCAAGTTCTGATGATCTATAGTTCTTCGCAAAGATACAGGACAATGATCTTTGTTCGACTGGATGCCGAGATATCGCAGGTATAATTTGCCGGGATGGCAAACATATCTCCTTTGTTCAGGACATACTTGTCCTCCTCATGGGCAATGACCAGCTGGCCTTCCATACATTCAATGATGACAGGCTGTTCCTTATAGAAATTTGCCTTTCTCTCTAATTCCGAGTAGGCATACATATTCATTTGGAATAATGGATCGCTGACCAAGTGAGAACAGGAGACCTGTCCTGGTTCATAGTGGACCAGATGGATCAGATCCTGCACTGCATGAGGAATGATCCGCATGGCAATGGCAGAATTGGTATTCAGGACAATCTCAGTGACAATGACATCACTGTCATCCGCATAATATCCGGCAAACTCTTTGGAAGGGCGGAAATATGCCTGTCCCTCTTTGACAACTGCTTCTCTTTTGTTTTCTTTATTAAATACGGAGACACGCAGCTGACCTTTATTGACATAGAGCATCGTTGGGCTGCGAAAACGCTCTGGGGACACAAATGTTCCCTTGGACATTGAGATGTGCGAAATCCGATACCCTTCATAGTCATAGATCGTATTCATGATGGTCGTGCCATCGATAACTGCATTTTCTTCAACAGGATTGATCACTTTTTCAAAACTAACCTGCATTCGACCTCCTTCTTTTTACTTCTGTGCTTCTCTTTTCTTCTGATCGAGATATGTTGCTGCTGATATCGCCGCAACATTTCCTTCACCGGCACTCTTCGTGAACTGATATGGCAGACCGGTAATATCGCCAGCCGCAAACAGTCCATGGATGTTCGTCTTCATCATCCGGTCTACTTTTACAGCAGCGCCATCAGTCTCCAGACCCGGCACAAGCTGTCCTGGGAACTGGGCTTCTCTTAAGATGAAGATGCAGTCAGACGGGATTTCACTCTGATCCGTTTTCAGTGAAGTAGCTTTCATGCCGCCAAGAATCTCAGCCGGTTTCTCTCTGACAACCTTTATATTATCATGCGTGAATGAAATTTCTCCTGAATATAGTGGAATATATGTAACTTCTGAGCAAACTTCACCCAAGAAATCGCTTTCATTTTCTTCCGCTGGTGAACCGCCGATCACCGTGACCTTTTTTCCTTTATATAACGGTGCGTCGCATGTTGCACAATACGAGACACCGCGTCCGAGGAATTCACTTTCTCCAGGATATGGTCTGCCCGCTGTGACACCTGCCGCAAGGATGACTGCATCTGCTTCCACGTAATCTGCATCACTCAGCTGCAGCGTAAAATAACTGCCCATGGAATACACGGTCGTCACTTTCTTTTCCGTGATCTCAATGCCGGCATCCTGCATCTGATCCAAGAAGATCTCTGCCATCTGCTTCCCCGTCACATTCTTTAAGCCTAAATAATTCGTGATGGGATGTTCAATGACCTGCATTTTATTCGACAGCGTCTTCGAACCAAATACGATGATGGATTTATTGCGGTTCTTCGCAGTCAAGGCTGCTTCCAGCCCGGCTGGACCAGAACCGATAATTGCAATGTCATAGCGTGCCATAAAAAAGTACCTCTTTTCTTTCTCTTTTATATGTTAAGTCATTCAATTTCGCAAGTTAGATGCATCTTTTTCATTCCTTCGCTCATGGATGTGCTAGAATATTACCAATATTTTAGATGAGGTGATCAAGATGAATCTGCAAATTCCAGAAAACTATGATCCTGTATTAAGTGTAAAAGAGACACAAGAAGCCATCAAGTATATTCGTGATACCTTTCAAAGAGAATTCGGCAAAGAGATGAACCTGCTGCGGATCAGCGCACCATTATTTGTCACAAAGAGCTCCGGTCTGAATGATAATCTGAACGGCATTGAACGCCCTGTCGGTTTTGATATCCAGGAAATGCCAGGCGAACAGATTGAAGTTGTACAGTCCTTAGCAAAGTGGAAGCGGTATGCCTTAAAGAAATACGGCTTTGATGTCCATGAAGGTCTGTATACCAATATGAATGCCATCCGCCGGGATGAAATCCTGGACAACCTGCACAGTGCCTATGTCGATCAATGGGACTGGGAAAAGGTCATCACCAAGAAAGAACGCACCGAAGAAACATTAGAAGAGACCGTACGGACCATCTTCAAGGTCATCAAGCATATGGAACACGAAGTTTGGTACAAGTACCCGCAGGCTGTCTGCCATCTGGCAGATGATGTCTTCTTCATTACTTCCCAGGAATTAGAGGACCTCTATCCAGATCTATCGGTCAAGGACAGAGAGAATGCCATTGTCCGGGATAAGAAGTGTGTCTTCATTAAGCACATCGGTCATCCATTAAAGAGAAGCGGCAAACCGCATGACGGCAGAGCTCCGGACTACGATGACTGGAACCTGAACGGCGATCTGCTGTTCTGGCTGCCGTCCTTACAGAGAGCACTGGAGATTTCTTCCATGGGCATCCGTGTCGATGAGAATTCCATTGTCTCCCAATGCAAAGCGGCAAACTGTGAAGGACGTTTGACCCTGCCATACCATAAGATGATTGTAAATAAGGAACTTCCTTATACAATTGGCGGCGGTATCGGCCAATCCAGACTGTGCATGCTGCTGCTGAACAAAGCCCATGTCGGCGAAGTCCAGGCATCCATCTGGCCGGATGAAATGACCGCAGACTGCGAAAAGCACAACATTCATCTTCTATAAAAAAGAAAGAAACTGCAGGAACACAGATGTGTCTCTGCAGTTTTTACATCTTTGTAAACAAAATAGACAGCAGCAGTCCCAGGACAGCAATCACAACAATCGCAATTAAGATTCCCTGCCAGACTCTCCGGCGATGCTGGCTTTTCTCAGCCAGATAATCATTCAGCAGTGCCAGCTGGGTGGCAATTTCATTTCCTTCTTTTTCGTTGGTGATCTTCGCTCCCAGCAGATCAGTGACGGATACTTCAAGAAGCTCCGCCAGCTGTTTCAGCATTTCGGCATCCGGTACCGAAAGACCTTTTTCCCATTTGGACACGGTCTGACGGACCACATGGAGCCGTTCTGCCAGGACTTCCTGTGACATTCCCTGCTGGATCCGCAGTGTTTTTAAATTTTCACTGAACATATGATTTCCTTCCTTTCTGCCTTCATTCTAGGTTGGCCCCTGCCGTTGCCGCAAGCAACGCGCATTAACATCTCACCCATTTCCCCGGAAATCACTTCTATTGAACATTCTTTTCGATGATTTTCATGCAAAAAATTTGACAACTCTGCATTATTCAGCCAAAATAGGTAATTGTTTGAGAAGGAGAATATAAGAAATGATTCAGTCTACAGAAATTAAACCTGGACAGTGCTTTGTCTGGGAAGGTGAACTTTATCAGGCTATCACGGTTGATCGTAACAAGACAGCTATGGCTAAGATGAAGGTTGCAGTAAAAGTTAAGAGCCCTAAAACAGGTGTTGTTAAGGAAATTGGTCTGATTGGTTCTGACCGTGTTGAAGAAGCTTTCATCGATAAGAGAGAAATGCAGTATCTCTATGATGATGGATCTTCCTTAGTCTTCATGGATACAGAAACATATGAACAGACAGAGATTCCAGCAGAAAGATTGACTTGGGAGAAGCAGTTCCTCAAGGCATCTGACATGGTAACAATCTCCGTATATAACGGAGAAATGCTCGGTGTCATCTTACCAGATAAGGTCAACCTGAAGGTTACAGAGTGCGAAGTTGCTGTCAAGGGCAACACTGCCACTTCTGCTACAAAGAACGCTGTTGTTGAAACAGGTCTGAATGTCCGTGTTCCATTATTCATCAACGAAGGCGAGACAATCGAAATTTCAACTGCTGACGGAAAATATTCCGGACGTGCTTAAGAGCCAAAAGAAAACTAGTTCAAATGAACTAGTTTTTTATTATGCCTGATGGAAACGAGCTAATCTGCCATTTCCCTTGGAACGGGTGACTGCCGGTCCTGCTTTCTTGACCCGGTAATGACCACCGGTCGCTCTCTTCGTGACCTTAGCAGCATTCTTGGCGAAGACGTAACCGGAAGATGTCTTTAAGAAACTTCCTCTTTTCAGATCTGCCCCGCAGTTTGGACAAATGGCAAATCCTTCTAATGGAAGAATACTGGATTCTTCATTCACTTCCATATACCCACATTCTGGGCAGTACATACCTAACAGGACACCATTCTTATCCTGTGGATGATCCGCAATTTCCTCACTGACTACTTCTTTGACTTCTTTTTTATCCTTTTTACGAAACAGATTAAACATACGTTCCTCCCTTATCGCCGTAATAAAAATACTACAATTTCATATGAGATACGTGAATTCTAACTGAACTTTTATCGTAAGGTATCCTGTGTTTCCTGCGAAACAGAACGATGTCCTGGATGCCGCTTCTGATCCACATAGACCAGGATGGAACTTATACCGATATAGACAAGCATCAATTTCAATACTGCATCTGGAATCGTTGTCATCTTTGTCAGACCAATCAGTTCCAATAGCATGCATAAGCAGGATGTCACTGCCAGCAGTAATTTCACAGAATGATTTCCTGAAGTTCTAGCGACGGTCATGAAATTCGCTAATGGGATCATGACAGCTGTCACAAACATGACCATACCGGAAATATTGGCAATCATACCGCTGTGGAACAGGGATAGCACTGCCATTGAGATCAATTCGATAATTCCTGCAATCAAATAGAACATACGATACCTCTCTTAAAACACTCACCTATTCTACTCAATTTAGGAAAGAAAAGAAAGAAGAGATTGTCTTCTTTCTAGCGTACATAATGAATTCGTTTTGGATCCGTGCGGTTTTCCTGCGGTCTTGTTTCCGCAGGATACCCAAATGGGAATAACGCAAAGACTTCAAGATTCTCCGGGATATTCAACACTTCGCGCACTGCATCCATGCGGTCCTGCATTGGATAGGTACCAATCCACACCCCGCCAAGTCCCAGGGCATCTGTCTCCAGCCAGATATTTTCCATTGCAATGGAAAGATCAATGGCCGCATATTCCGGTACCCGCAGTCCTTCTTTACGATATACACTGACAATCGCTGCCGGTGCATGCGATGCCGGGCCAGAGTATGGTCCTGACTTGCCAAGCTTTGCCAGCATGTCTTTGTTTGTAACGACATAGAATTCCCAAGGCTGCTGATTTGTCGCACTTGGTGCCTGCATGCCTGCAGATAAGATCTTCTCTATTTTTTCGGGTTCAATTCCTTTTGGCTCAAATTTCCGGACGCTGACTCGATGAAAAATGCTATTCATATCACAATTCCTCCAACATTCTTTTTTATATCATAGATGAAATGAAAGTTGAATTCCTTTGCCCAGCATTATGCCATGCGGATCTTTTCCAATTTTTTTGCAGCCCGCAAGGCGATGGCACGCGGTGTTGTCATACTGTCAAACTTGACCATGACAGCTTCTTCTTCCACGTTGATCTCGATGATGGTGCCATCCCCAAAGACACGATGGCGCACCCGGTCTCCTTCATGCAGATCCAACTCTTCCAGATCCGGCAGAAAGCTGTCATTGACTTTCTCCACATTCTTCTGTGCTTTTGCCAGAAATTTTTCATCCGGTTTTTCCACATAGATGAGACACTGCGGATCAATATCCAATAAGAAACGAGATGGATAGCGGCTGGTGTTGTCAAAGTTCCTTCCCTCCGCATCCGAAAGATACAGTTCCTTCTCGGCCCGGGTCATTGCGACAAATGCCAGCCGGCGTTCTTCTTCCATGCCGCTCTTGGTACGCACTTTCCGGGATGGGAAGATTCCCTCGCACATCTCACATAAGAAGACATAAGGGAACTCTAATCCTTTTGCGCTATGCACCGTCATTAAGCGCACTTTATCATTGCCCACATAAGTATCGGTATTCGTGAACAGCGCAATGTGGCGCAGATACGATACCATATCGGTCTCTTCGCCCACGGTTGTTTCCCACTCATAAATACTTTGTTTCAATTCTGCCAGATCATCCAGACGTTCCTGACTTCCTTCTGTCCGCATCATTTCTTCATAACCGGAACGGTCTAATAGTTCTGCCAGCACCTGCGACACCGGCTTTTCATCAATGTGGGTACTGTACTCATCAATCAGCTGCAGGAAGGCATGCGATTTGGTGTTGCGGAATGTTTCCGTATCCGCCAGATCACGCAGTGCTTCATACATGCTTGTATGATGCTCCTCGGCATATTCCTGCAGAGCCTTCATCCGCTTCTGTCCTAGATTTCGTTTTGGTGTATTGGCAATTCGCTGAAATGACAGATCATCCTTGAACGCAACGAGACGCAGATAGGACAGTGCATCCTTGATTTCCATGCGGTCAAAGAACTGAACACCGGAATAGATCCGATACGGCAGCTTTGCCTGCAGGAAGACTTCTTCGATCTGCCGCGTCACATAGTGCGCGCGGTATAAGATAGCGATGTCACCATACTTCACGCCCTGCTTGACTAAGCCGTTGATCTCATCGCGCATCCACTGGGCTTCCGCCAGAGCATTCTTTGCGTGCATGTATACGACCTTGCGGCCGGGTTCGTTCATCGCCTTCAGTTCCTTCTTCATGCGGTCATCATTTTTATCGATTAGACTGTTTGCACAGTCTAAAATCTCTGGGGTGGAACGGTAGTTCTCCATCATTAGGATCGTCCGTACATTTGGAAAGCGGGTATCAAAGTTGAGCAGATAGCCGATACGGGCGCCGCGCCAGGTATAGATGGTCTGATCCGGATCGCCAACAATAAATAAATTGTTATGGTAGCCGCACAGTTTCTCCATCAGTTCATACTGCGGCGGATCAATATCCTGGAACTCGTCAATCATGATGTATTCCAAGCGCTTCTGCCACTTCAGCTGAATCTCCGGATACTCCCGGAAGATATATAACGATAAGAATATCAGATCGTTATAGTCCAAGCCGAAACATTTCTTCTGCTGGTACAGATATCCGTAAAACAGGATGTCATCTACTTCCGTCGCATCCATATATTTCCGATGGAGCTCTTCTAATGACATCTGCACAAGATTCATATAATAGTTTGGTTCTGTAACACCTTTGCGGATCTCAAACATATCTCTAGCATGGCCAAAGGTCATATCACGCAGTGTCAGTCCGCGTTCTTCATAGATGATCTTCAGCATCGCATCGATATCGCTGTTGTCTAATACTAAAAATGATTTTGGATAAGCAATCGCGTGACTGTCTTCCTGCAGAATCGAGACACAGAAACTATGAAAGGTACAGACATAGCCTGTATCATTGTCATCGGTCAATTGATGGATCCGCTCCTTCATTTCCGCAGCGGCCTTATTGGTGAACGTGACACAGAGTATATTGCCTGGGCGAATGCCAAGTTCATTGACAAGATACGCAAATCGATGTGTCAATGCCCGTGTCTTGCCAGACCCTGCACCGGCAATGACCCGGATATATCCTTCGGTTGCCGTAACAGCAGCGACTTGTTCCGCGTTCAGTCCTTCCAGTACATCTTCAATCATGTCTTCCTGCACTTTCTGTTTCTATTATAGAAGATATCGCTATGCGTTGTCTCCTAACAGCTCTCGTTCTAATTCCGCAACACTTCTTACCAAACGCTGTGCGCCTTTGGCGACTAAGAAATCATGGTCCCGATAGCCCCACTCCACAATGATACTGTCCATACTAGCATTCTTAGCAGTAGCAATATCAACTTCACTGTCACCAATATAGACAGCATCTTCTTTCTTTACATGAAGCTGTTCCAATACAGCATTCACCGTATCCGGTGCTGGTTTGCGGCGGATGCCTTTCTTTTCACCGACACCAGCATCCAGCAGTCCATCAAAGTACTGCTTGTCGAGATTCTGTACAGCATAGTCCCCTTTGTTGGAAACAACCGCCGTCAGAATATTACGTTCTCGCAGCTTCTTCATAAGGTCCGTCACCCCATCGTATGGTTTTGTATGATCTCCGCAGTGGATTGCATAGTATGCATTAAAGTCCGCAAAGACTTGATCAATCAGTTCGTTGGAAGTTCCTGCCGGTACAGAATTTTCAACTTCATAATGAATTCCATTTCCAATATATTTTCGTACTGCCTCTTTGTCTTTTTCCGGCAGACCGTTCTTCTTCAGTGCGGCATTCAAACCATTGACGATATCATCCAATGTATACAGGATTGTGCCATCCATATCAAAGATGACTAATTTATATTCTTTCATGACGTTCTCTTTTCTTGTAATGTGAACAGAAGTTCAGTTTCCTATCATTGTATTTTAACATTGTTTTTCTATATTCTGTGTACGTAAAGGAGGAAGCCTATATGGTAGTCACTGAAAACAGTCCTGACCGTGTCATGTATCATGTTGTTCTGACAAAACGGGGATGCTGTTCCGTCTATACAGCAGCCGATGCATTGTCTCAGCTGATGGGGTATTCCTCATCGCAGGCTCTTGCCTTGGTAAAACAGACACCAGTCTCCATTGGGGAACATCTCAGTTTAGTTCAGGCGCGGTATCTGTCACGTGCACTTGTCGAATACGGCATGTGTGCAGAGATCCATGATCAGAACGATGCCTATATTTTCGAAGAGCCAACGCATGAAACGGTCTTTGATCTGCACGGCAGGATCATCCGCAATGTATCGGTCATCCTGCGCAGCATCTGTTCGATGAATCGTGTCACTACATGTATGTAATTGAAGAATACATTTGTATTCTTTCTGCAGAGGTATGCATGGATTGCGTACCTTTTTTTGCGGCCAAAAGAAAACCGCATTTTCTGCGGTCTTACTTTAAAGTGTCTTTTAATGTTTTGCTTGGTTTAAAACCAACCGTCTTCGTTGCCGGAATATCAATCTCTTCTTTGGTTGCTGGATTGATTCCCTTACGGGCTGCTCTTTCTCTGACTTCAAACTTACCAAAGCCATTGATGGAAACATCTTTCCCTTCCGAAAGGCTCTGACTGATCTCTTCAAAAATATCTGTCACAATTGCCTTACAGTCTTTGCCGGTACAGCCATATTCTTCTCTGACGGATTTCGCCAGATCATTTTGATTCAGTATAAACATTGTAGTCATAAAAAACTCCCCGATTTTTTTGCGCCTTCTAATCATACAGGATTTTATTCGTAATTGAACAATAAATTTATGAAATTTTTTTCATAGCTGTAGTTTCCATCTTTTTCGATTTGTGAGTAGTAGGGAACACTTGATTGCATAACCTTTTTTTCTAATAAATAATAGCGTTGGTAATTTGTTCATTATCTTTGATCGGGGGAATTCAAAATGCCAAAGATTATTCCAAATATTCGTTCCCGTATTTTGCAGTCTGCCCGGCGGCAGTTAGCAGAAGGCGGCTATCCATCACTCTCTTTACGCGGCGTTGCGAAAGACTGTGGGATTGCGCTGGGAACAACGTATCATTATTTTCAAAACAAACAGGACTTAGCCATTGAAGTGCTGCGTGAGGATTGGAACAACGAAGTCATCGCTGAGATCCAGATTGATCCAAGTACAATGGCACCGGAAAATGTATCCGTAAAGTTCTATTCGCTGCTCGGCAAGTTCTGCAGCAAATACAATCATGTCCTGCTCTACCATCGTTCTTCCGACGATATGCTGGAAGCCGTGCGGGTGGAACAGAGGGCTATTGTGAATGATACGGTATCGTTCTATCGCCTGTATCTGTCGCAATACCAGATTCAGGAAACGGATGCGATGCTGGATGCCTTGGCCGAGACATCGGTCCACTTTGCGTTCATCCATACAGAAGAAAGTGTCTTCCGGCAGTTTGCCAAGATCTATCTGCAGTCCAAACAATAAGAAAAAGCCAATCCTGTTACTGGGATTGGTTTTCTGTATATTTGTCTCTTAAATACTGCAGTTCTTCCCTGCCTAAATGGAACCGCTGCAGGAAGTATGTCGCATAATCACCATAGCGGTCTTTGATCTTCTGCAGAGAATACTCCAAGGCTTCCTGATTGACGCCTTCAAACCCATGCAGAATGTAAGCGGCATCCGGATAGGTATCAATGAGATGCTGCTTTTCTTTGAGGAACGCCTGAATGCGTTCCCTGCGGTATTCGTTGGTCCGCATATAATCTTCCAGTACGAGCTTTTCATCCACGTTGAGGGCCAGCAGAATTAATGCGGCACCAATACCGGTGCGGTCTTTGCCGGCACTGCAGTGGAACAGGATTGGTGTCTGGCCATGCTGGATCTCTTTGAACATGACTTGATAGGCTGGTGAGAAAGGCATGCGTCCATAGAAATTATCCAGGAACATCTGCTGTGCCTGCATGGAATAGAAACGTTCTTCCGATTGTTCCATACCTTTGGGAGAGAGGTCAACTTCATTGCCTGCTTCATCTGTGATGGCCGAGACATGAAAGTACCTTGCCCCGGCAATTTCCGGATCCGGTCTGTTTTTTACTTCCTGGCTGGAACGGAAGTCAAAGATCGATTTGATCTTCAAAGCAGACAATGCCTGCCGTTCTTCCTCATTCATTTCGGCCAATGCACCGCTGCGGTAGAACTGACCATGCTTTACAATACGTCCATCCTTGGTCGGGATACCGCCAAGTTCACGCAGGTTATTCTCTTTGCGAAATACAGATAAATCCATTCAATCCTCTTTCTTCAGAATTGCCTCCGCAGATTGGATCTCTTCTTTGGTCGGCGGTTCTGTTCCTTTTAAAGGATACTCAATTCCTAGTTTTTCGTACATAGGGACTCCCATCGTATGATACGGAAGGACTTCCACACGTTCGACGGTTTTCAGTGTATCCACAAAGGCTTTGAGCTGTTTTTGGTCGGTCGGATCGGTTGTCAAATTTGGAACCAGAACATACCGGATCCACATCTTTTTTCCTTGTTCGGATAAGTACGAAGCCATATCCAAAATATTTTCATTGGTCCAGCCCGTCATGGCCTGATGCTTGACTGGGTTGATCTGTTTGATATCCAAGAGAAATAGATCTGTGACTTTCATCAATGCGTTGAACTTTGAAAAGAAAGGCTCTTCGCGTGTGAATGGATTGCCGGAAGTATCTAAGGTCGTATGGATGCCGTTCTTCTTGCATAATGTAAAGAACTCTATGACCCAGTCGATCTGCAGCAGAGCTTCGCCGCCGGAGACGGTGATGCCGCCGCCGTTCTTCCAATAAGACTGGTAGCGGATGGCTTTGTCATAGACCTGCTGCGGTGTATAGATGTCGCCTTGATCTAAGGCCCAGGTCTCTGGATTGTGGCAGTATGCGCACCGCATCCGGCATCCCTGCAGGAAGACAATGAAGCGTACGCCTGGTCCATCAACTGCCCCAAATGTTTCAAATGAATGTACTCTACCTTCTGTCATAAAGATTCCTTTCTGAAAAAGAAAGAAGTGGTTTTCACACCACTTCTATTTTACTTCTTAAAGATGATCGTGGAATGTTCTGGAAATAACATCCAGCTGCTGTTCCTTTGTCAAAGAGATGAACTTGACTGCATATCCGGAAACACGGATGGTGAAGTTCGCATACTCTGGTTTCTCTGGGTGCTCCATCGCATCCAGCAACATCTCCTTACCGAAGACGTTGACGTTCAGATGATGCGCGCCTTGATCAAAGTAGCCGTCCAAGACATTGACTAAGTTATTGGATCTTTCCACATCGTCATGTCCTAAGGCACCTGGGTTCATCGTCTGAGTATTGGAAATACCATCCAGAGCCCAGTGATATGGCAGCTTGGTCAGAGAGTTCAGAGAAGCTAATAAGCCGCTCTTCTCTGCGCCATAGGCAGGGTTGGCACCTGGTGCTAATGGTGTCCATGCCTTACGTCCATCCGGCATATTGCCAGTGTACTTGCCATACACAACATTACTTGTGATGGTCAGGATGGATGTTGTAGGTTCACTGTTCCGATACGTGTGATGTTTCTTGACCAGAGTAATGAAGGTCTTCAATAACCAGATGGCAATTTCATCTGCTCTGTCATCATCGTTGCCATAACGAGGGAAGTCGCCTTCAATCGCATAGTCTTCGACAAGACCAGTTTTATCATTGCGGATTGTCTTGACCTTGGCATACTTGATGGCGCTCAATGAGTCAACGACATGTGAGAAGCCGGCAATACCTGTCGCAAATGTTCTGCGGACATCGGTATCGATCAATGCCATTTCTGCTGCTTCATAGTAATACTTATCATGCATGTACTGAATCAGGTTCAGGATATTGACATAAAGACCTGCTAACCAATCCAGCATCTGTACATACTTCTGTTCGACATCGACATAATCGAGGTACTCTGTCGTGACCGGCTTGTATGCAGGTCCTACCTGCGTACCATCCTTTTCATCGACACCGCCGTTGATGGCGTATAACAGAGCCTTCGCTAAGTTTGCACGGGCACCGAAGAACTGCATTTCCTTACCTGTCTGGGTCGCGGATACGCAGCAGCAGATGCTGTAGTCATCGCCCCATTCGACCTTCATCACATCATCGTTCTCATACTGGATGGAAGATGTCTTGACGGAGATCTTTGCGGCATACTTGCGGAAGCCTTCACTTAACTTGGAACTGTACAGAACCGTTAAGTTTGGTTCTGGGGAAGGTCCCATATTTTCTAATGTATGTAAGAAACGGAAATCGTTCTTTGTGACCATGGATCTGCCGTCAATGCCTGTACCAGCAACTTCCAGAGTTGCCCAGACAGGATCGCCGGAGAACAGTTCATTGTAGGAAGGAATCCGGGCAAACTTGACCATCCGGAACTTCATGACCATATGGTCGATCAATTCCTGTGCTTCACTTTCCGTCAATGTCCCTGCATCCAGATCACGCTTGATGAAGATGTCTAAGAACGTAGAGATACGTCCAACCGACATGGCGGCACCGTTCTGTGTCTTGATGGCTGCTAAGTAGCCGAAGTATAACCACTGGACTGCTTCCTTGGCATTCTGTGCCGGCTTCGAGATATCAAAGCCATAGACACCTGCCATCTTCTTCATATCCTTTAAGGCACGGATCTGTTCCGAGAGTTCTTCTCTTAAACGGATGATATCATCGGTCATGACACCATCGCCGCAGTTTGCCTTGTCTTCTTCTTTCCAGACAACCAGCTGATCAATTCCATATAACGCAATTCTGCGGTAGTCACCAACGATACGGCCTCTGCCATACGTATCCGGCAGACCAGTCACGATATGAGAATGTCTCGCTCTCTTCATCTCTGGTGTATAGCCGTCATAGACTGCGTTGTTATGTGTCTTGTGATACTCCGTAAAGATCTTATGCAGATCCTTGTTTGGCTCATAGCCATATGTGACCAAGGCTTCTTCGGCCATACGGATTCCACCGTAAGGCATGAACGCTCTCTTCAAAGGCTTATCGGTCTGCAGACCAACAATCTTTTCGAGATCCTTCATGGATTCATCAATATAACCAGGACCATAGGAAGTCAAAGAGGAAACAACATCGGTCTCTTCATCGAGGACACCGCCCTTTTCTCTTTCTTTCTTCTGCAGTTCCTGCAGTTTGCCCCAAAGCTTGTCAGTTGCTTCGGTTGGGCCTTCTAAGAACGACTCATCTCCATCATATGGAGTGTAGTTGTTCTGAATAAAGTCACGAACGTTGCATTCTTCTTTCCAATTGCGGCCTTTGAAACCATTCCATTCTTCATTCTCTAGCATATTCCGCCTCTTCCTTTATTTTACTTTCGGAACGGTCAGAGAAAATAAAAACCGTCCGAGCGCTTTGTGCGTGCCCAGACGGTCGGCTTTTATCCCAATCACAGTTCATGTGGTTTATTCCACTTCCGTCAGTTCTGTGATACCCAAATTATATTTGAGTATCGCACAAAGTCAATAAGTAAATTCTTTCATGAATTTTACCTATGCAATGATGCCATAATTTGACGGATTTGTCTCGTGAAGTGATTTTAATATTTGTAAATTGTGAGATCATAGGTTCCACTGATACCAGTTGAACAAGAGTAAGAGATGTAATCGGCGGTATCGGTCTTACTATCAATATCGACATAAATATTTGCATGAAGATAGGGAAGTCCGGTGGTATAGCGGGAAACATACGAAGAATAATTTGAAGAATACGAGTATTTCGTATATTCATATGGCAGATTATTGTCTTTGAAGATCTGTGCCACTTCTTCTTTGGACATGCCAATCTGGATCTCGTATGGGCCGACAACAGACTGTGTTGTATCCGAAATTTCCATTTGATCCAGCGGTACATCTGCTGTCGTGTAATTGATCTTGGAATTATTGGTGATGGACGCTTCCTGAATGACATAGCTTCCCTTTACCAATTTACATTTGAATTCTGCGCCCGGTTCCAGTTCCACCGGCATGACATCATCTGCTTGAATGACCCAGCCGTCTTTCTGGAAAGAAGCTAATGTTGATTTAGAAGTGAAGGAAGAACCGCCGTACGTGTATGCATGTGTCGACAGTGTGTCATAAATTGCAGCCGCTTCCTCATCTGTATAATCCCGCTGTTCTTTCGGACCATTGCTGGTACTGCTGTCAAACACATTACGGTTGGCAAAGATAGCATTGGCACTTAAGCCAACACAGACACCCAATCCCGCAAACAGCAAAAACTTCAAGTATCTCTGATTTTTTTCTTTCTGTGTCGGTGCCGGTTTCTCTTTTATTTTTTCTTTGGTCTCTTTTTCATCCAAAGCATCATCAATCTCATCCAAACGATCTAGAATGGAATCATGCGTTTCTGCCTGTTTCTGTGTAGCCATGACCATTCCCCCTTAATGCAATAATCATATAATAATTACGCTCTCTCATCAAAAACAAAATCTAGTTTTTGTATGGAATGTTATACGCACTAAAAAAGATTCCCGCAGGAATCTTCTTTTGACTTACTTCTGTCCCGTAAATGCCTGGCCTTCGTTCAGTACTCTCATCATCAGAGCACCGCCCCATGGCTCTTTCTTAATTAAGCTCTTTGTATAGTTGGCAAGATCGCCATGAGAACCTGCAGCGTCGTCTGTGACATCGAACTGCATTTCAATTGGTGTCTTCATCTTTACAAAGACATACTTTGGGCATTCCTGAGCTTCCAGGATTGAACGGATCTCATCTCTCTTCAGAGCTGTAGAAACATTGACTAATGACATATGTATTCTCCTTTATTGTTCGCATCTATTATAGCATTTCTTTTTTTGACAATCCGAAATATTATTCCACGGTGAATGTGGGATCATCATCGGCTGGGAAATGGATGCCGGCACTGACTCTTGCCTGATCCAGGACACTCATGACCTGTTTCGTCCGGATCAAGCCAATGGAAGCCTGGTTGTAATCCTTCTGATCGACAATCTCCTGAATAGCCAGAAACTCGTTGAACATTGGGTTTCCTTCATCTGCGGTGCCAATCAGAATTGGCTGCTGACCATTGAGATGCAGGGTCATATTCTTGAATGCACCAGGCCGGCCAGGGATTTCAATATAGCCTTTGGTTCCCTGCAGAACGGTCGTATTTGGAGAAGCACTGTCTTTTGCCCCGATACAGACAGCTTTAAAGCCATCATAATCCATGGTCAGTACGCCGCTAGTGTCAATTCCATTGAAGCCTTTATTGGCTAGATAAGTGACCATCCGCGGTGCGCCGAAGAGCCCGACCACAAAATGAACATTATAGACATTGATATCATATAACGCACCGCCGCTTCCTTCTAAGGAGAAAGCAGGCTTTACAATACCATTTTCATAGTCTTCATACCGGCTGGATGTCTTAGAGAAGTTTCCATAGATCAGCTTCAGATCACCGATATCATCCAGATGCGGCATGAGAGCCGCAAAGTTCTTACTGTATCGCGTCAGAATCGCTTCAAACAACAATACATGTTTTTCTTCTGCTTCCTGGATCAGATCCAGTGTTTCTCCATAGCGGGAAGTAAATGGCTTTTCCAGAATAACATTCTTGCCGGCATCCACTGCACGCATGGCATATTCATAGTGCAGCGAGTTGATCAAGCCGATGTATACCGTGTCATAGCTTTCATCTTTTAAGAATGCATCATAATCAGTATACAGATTCGCAAAGCCATACTCTTTCTGCAATGGTTCTCCTTTGGCACCATTGCGGCACCACAGGGCAGTTACTTCAATCTTCGCATCTCTTAAATGTCCTAAGGCACTCTGGACAATGCCGCCGTTTCCAACAATTCCTAATTTCATTTTTCTTCTCCTTCAATGATTCCATAGTGGACAAATGCATTCCATATTCCATCTTTCAAGATATCTGTTGTGACATAATCTGCCGCTTCCTTGGTCTCTGGAGTACTGTTGCCCATCGCAATACTGATGCCGCATTTCTTCAGCATCGGAATATCATTGGCACTGTCGCCAATTCCGACCGCATCAAACTCTTCCGCATTATAGTGCTCCAGGATCTTTTCAATTCCATTCGCTTTGGAAATATTCCGATCCGTGATCTCACCAATCACGAAGTTCGGCAGTTCCATGACTTTCGTTAGGACAAAAGGATACTCCAGTGCATCCGCTAACTTTGGATAGATTGGTTTCCACTTTGTGCCAAAGGCACATACTTTATATATGGAGTCACTTTCCTCTGAACCAAAGCTTTCCGGATATGTACAGTTCTCCATGCATTTTTGAATCTGTTTCTGCCGGTCTTTTTCACCGCCGGAGAAATAATGAAGCAGACTTTCGTAGCCTTCGGGAGAACAGTAGGCTCCTGCTGTTCCTTCCAGAGAATATCCTAAGCCAAAGGAGCGTATCGTGCGTTTTAAGCGGGAAATGGATGTCCCATCGATTGGATGGTCATAGATCCGTTTCCCTTCGGTATAGACCATAGAACCTGCTCCTAAGATGAAGCCGTCCACATCTGCATTTAAGTACTTTACGACTTCCGCCAATGACCGGCCCGTGCACAGGAACAGCTTGTGTCCTGCTTTTCTTGCCAGCTCCATTGCCTGCAGGGCACTGGCAGGAATCTCCCCAATCGTGGTCGAGAACAGCGTTCCATCAATATCTAAAAATATATACTTTCTCATAGGTCTATTATATATGACAAACGGACCTGTTTGGACAAATGACATTTGGTTTTATTGTGGTATGATGAATAAGGAATTTTGAGGTAATTTTATGTCTAATATCATGATACATTTTGAATGGCTTTTTCGTATTCTTTTAGCTGCCGCATTAGGATGCTTTATCGGCTATGAGCGGTATTCCCGTTCCAAAGAAGCCGGCGTCCGTACTCATAGTATTGTATGTCTGGCTGCCGCAATGATGATGATTGTCTCCAAGTATGGCTTTGCGGACAGTGTGGAATTTGATGCGGCCCGTGTCGCAGCACAGATTATCACCGGCATCGGCTTTCTCGGTGCTGGCATTATCTTTGTCAAGAACGATACGATCCAGGGTCTGACCACGGCAGCAGGTGTCTGGGCAACATCCGGCATCGGTATGTGCATGGGAGCTGGATTATATGTGGAAGGCATCTTCTCCGCCATCCTGATTATTGTCATCCAGACCGTCATGCATCATACGCATTACTTCGGCGGATCCCGCACTACCATGGGCCTGGTCATCTTGATTGAACAGAACCGTTCCACGAAGAACGTTGTGGAATACTTAGAGAAAGAAGGCTTCACCACCAGTGATGTCCACATTGAATCCAGTATGGATGGGCATGCGCCATGGATGCTGAATCTTGAGATCTCAACGTCCAAAGATATGGAACCCCAGCAGATCATCGACAGTCTGATGAAAGTCGACGGCGTCAAATCTGCAACCGTAAGCTAATGAAAAGTTCACTTCAATTTGCATTTTGAAGTGAACTTTTTTATTCCATATGAATGAGATTGGATACTTTGAACTGAGTATCCTTTGTCTTGATTGAATAGGATGTTCCATTCTGGATCCGGAAACTTTCCCCTACATGCAGGATACTTTCCTTCCCCATATATACAATCGTTCCTTCACCATCCAGGCCCGTCAGGATCATTTCTCCGGATGCATTTGGATCATCAATCACTGTATGCATATCAAGACAGGAAACATCGAACTTTACAAAGCCGCTGGTGAAGATGGTCTCGGTAATTGCACTGCCTGGCTGATAATTTACCAGTTTATTCACGACGAATGGTTCCATGGAATTGACATACGTTGTTTCTAATTTCTTGCCCAGAACGACTTCAATCGCAACCGAGTCTTCTAAGACCGTACTGCCCACAGCTTCATTCAGCGGGGCAATGATTCCTTCGGATACACTGACTTCTTTGGAATCTTTGACCGACAGACGGTCTCTTGTGAAGACATTCAGCTTGCCGCTCAACAGAAAGTATACACGGTAGTTTGGATAGGTCTGCACTGGAATATCTGTATCTTTCGCAAGAGAATACAGCGTTACACCTTCATACACAGGCTCTGTAATAACGAGTGCTGGCAATGGCTGATTTAATTTATTGATGTTAATGACTTCACCATATTCATAACGCATGTTCTCTCACCTCCGTTCACTCGGATGATAGTTTTCTCCCTAAAGCTGCTCCTAAGGAGTTTTCTTCCAGGATCTTAAATCCCATCTTCTGATAGAAATTATAAGCTCTCGTGTTATCCGCACCGACGACTACCATTATACCCTCAACTTTATCTTTTTGCAGGGATTCTAAAAGAGTTTTCATTAAGGCAGTCCCCCTGCCGTGTCCCGTATAGCATTCGCGAATATCAATGTGAAGATGTGCTGGATATTCCTCCACATATTTTTCATACTCACGAATATCACAACGGTGTGCAAAGGATGGCGCTACTTTGCGGATTTTCTGCATATATGTCTGCATCTGTGCTAAGAATTCCCGACCGGTATCTGCACACAGAATATAGCCCTGTGGTTTTTCTTCTTCGTCTAAAAGAAGGAAGCATCTGCCATGATCCAAATACGGTTTACAGTACATCAGGATACTGAAATCACGATGTTCCCGATTGACTAAATTATCTTTCGAACCTGTATCAATACAGATTGCATACATGTCTTCACGATACTTCTCTTCAAATGGAATGATTTTCACAACGTTCACCTCTGCTTTCATTCTGCCATAAGTAAATTGGAATGCAAAATTATTTCTGGGAGTCAAAGAAAAAGGGAGCCATGGAACCAGCCCCCTTCCTTGCATTAATCGCTTAGATCATCTCCATTGGAAGCGATGACTTTTTTATACCAATAGAACGAATCTTTTGGCGAACGATTCAATGTACCATTGCCTTGATCATCGACATCAACATAGATGAAACCGTATCTCTTACGAATTTCACCTGTTCCTGCTGATACAACATCAATGCATCCCCAAGTTGTATAACCAATGCAGTCAACCCCATTACCGATGGCACGGTCCATTGCCGCAATATGTTTTCGATAGTATTCAATCCGGAATGGATCATGGATGGAGCCATCCTTTTCGACGGTATCATACGCACCCAGACCATTTTCCACAACCATCATCGGCAGGTTGTATCTCTGATACATCATTTCCAGATAATACTGCAGGCCGTCTGCATCAACAGCCCAGCCCCAGTCAGAATATTCCAGATATTCATTGCGGGCACCGGAAGAGAAGTTGCCGCCGACCTTATCTTTCACTTCGTGTGTTGTCACGATGGAAGACATGTAGTACGAGAATGTATACATATCCACTGTACCATTGGCAAGGTCGACCAGATCTTCATCTGTAATATCCAGCTGGACATTGTGTTCCTTCCAGAGTCTCTGGCAGTACGAACCATACTGTCCTAATGCCTGTACATCACCGCAGTAATAGATGTTCTTTTCCCAAGTATGCTGGCATAACAGAATATCCTTTGGATCACAAGTTGCCGGATAGTTTGTAATACCGCAGATCATACAGCCAATCATATTCGTTGGATCAATGGCATGTCCAATCTGAACTGCCTTTGCGGAAGCAACGAACTGATAATGCAGGTGCTGATATGCTTCCTGATATTCCGCATCATCATGCTTGCCGCCCATGAAGTCTAAGAACATGATCGTGTTGTTGATTTCATTGAAGGTCAGCCAGTAATGAACTAAGCCTTTGTATTCAGTAAAGCATGTTGTCGCAAAACGTACATAGAACTCAATCAGTTCACGGTTTGTCCAGCCGCCATAGTGCTCTTCCAGGTACAATGGTGTATCAAAATGCCAGATGGTGACCAATGGTTCAATGTTGTATTTCTTTAATTCCTGGAAAACATTTCTGTAATGTTCCACACCTGCTTTATTTGGTTCCTTCTCGTCTCCCTTTGGATACAATCTGGACCAGGAAATGGACATCCGATATGTCTTAAAGCCCATCTCCGCAAACAGCTTGATGTCTTCTTTATAGTGATGATATTCATCAATTGCTAAATGGTTTGGATAGTAGCATTCATCGAGCACCGCATAGTGTGCACCTTCTGGAAGCTTCTGTCCCTGCAGCATGGAACCATGCTTGCCATCTTTATCAATATAAGTGATCTTACGATGTTCCTTGACCGATCCGCCGGTCGTGACATCGGTCAGTGCAGGTCCTCTGCCATCTTCATTCCAGGCACCCTCTACCTGGTTCGCTGCCGTTGCGCCGCCCCATAAAAATCCTTTTGGAAAATTAGCCATGATATTTTTCTCCTTCTTGTTATCTCGATAATATCATTGAATGAAACGACAATTACATTATTTTTTGTTTTCGAAAACGGATTTCCATTTTATGGAATTAGATTATGTGGAAATGTTTCATGGCATTGTAAATACCGTCATGATCCGCATCATTTGTTACATAGTCGGCACACTTCTTTAACTCTTCGGTGCTGTTTCCCATAGCAATGCCAGTACCGCATTCTTGCAGCATCGTAACATCATTCATGGAATCCCCAAAGCCATAGGCATCATGGACCGATGCACTAAACATGGAAAGTACGCGTTTCACTGCCTTTCCCTTCGTGGTGCCTTCCTGCATCAGTTCCCCGCCGCGTCTGCCTAAATTGGCATAGTAACCACCGCTCAGTACAACTTCAAGAGAGGCAGGAATGCGGGCAAAGAATAAGTCGGCAGTCAGTTCACTGTCAAAGTTGAAGTCAATCTTCTGAATGGTTTCTCCCGCATATTCGTCAATCAGCTTCATTGCCTTTCGTTGAAAGACTTCCTCTTCCGAAAGATCCGGATACTGCTGGGGAAAACGTGCCGCAAACCGCTGATGTTCCTTTTCGTTTTGATAGATTGCATCGATGCCAAGAATCTGATACCCGCCATGCAGAAGGGAGACCATCTCTGTCATTCTGGTGACGGTCTCTGGGGCAATGTTGGTCGTCTCCAGGATTTTTCCCTGGTAGGCAATTCCTGCGCCATTTGAAAAGATGACACCGGGAATTTCCAGTTCATTCTGGTATTCCAATGCCATCTTATAACCTCTGCCGGTACATAAAAACACATGACATCCCTGACGGATTGCCTGCTGAATTGCCTGGATCGATGACGGAAGAAAGTGATGCGTAGAAGGCGCAATCAGTGTTCCATCCATGTCAAAGAATAAATATTGTTCACCCATACGGGGCTATTATATCAAATGGAAGTGCTTCAAGCCATTCCAGACGCCATCTTCATTGATTCCCGTGGTGACATACTCCGCAGCTGCTTTCACAGCATCCTGGCCGTTGCCCATGGCAACACTGTGTCCTGCCATCTTCAACATACTGATATCATTGATGCCATCCCCAAAAGCATAGGTGTTTTCGAGCGGCACATGCATATATTCTGCCACAGCTTTTACCCCGTCACCTTTATCCCAGCCAAGGATTGTCACATCTGCCGATGGATGTTTTCCATGCGGATTCAGCAGGGCAATGCCATCCAGTGCATCTTCGATCTGTTTCCGATGAGCCTCATCACAGAACCATACATCAAAATTGTACAGTTTCATCTGGTCCATATCACCGCCATGAACGACAAAGCCGGGGTCCCATACCGCTGCCATTGGTTCAAAACCTTTCTCCGGTCCATAGTAATGACCATGCTGGCTTTCAAAGAATGCATACCCTGCATGCACGTCGTCCAGCCGCTTTGTGATCTCATGAAGCTGTTCTTTCGTCAATGGCTTCTCATAGATCTTGGCACAGCAGGTATATCCCTCTCTGCCATTGGAGACAATATATCCATTGGCATACATATGGAAATTTGCTTTGGCATACGTTAAAGCCCTGCCGGTGCAGATCCACACCAAGTCACCATTTTGCCGTAATGCATGGATTGCCTTCTGTGCACTTGCCGGCACTTCTTTTCCATTCGCCAATGTGCCATCGATATCAAAGAATATGATATTCATAAGATCCCTTTCTAAGAAAACGAGAGCCTGGCTCTCGTTTCATTATTCTTGTTTTAATTGATCTAAGTACGGTTCCAACAGGTTCAATAGACCATGCCAGTATACAGGGTACGCATCGACCCCGCGGTATGTCTGTTCTTCATTCTCATTGACAATCACAGAGAACTCCCAGCTGTTGTTATCCAGCTCCACCTGGCCGTCATTGACTGGCATATATTCACGATCCCAGTCATTGATGAACAGTTCATTGAACAGTTTCTCTTTCAGTGCCTGCCACTTCTTCATCGGCACGACTTCTGCAACTTTATCTTTCCCGCCTTCGTTGGCATCATAGACTTCAAACACACAGGAATCGCCATCCTGTGCAAAACGAAGATGCACCGAACCGCTGATACTGTCGCCAAACCGGAAACGCAATCCCGTCACTTCTTCAATCATCGGTTTTCCATCATCGCTTAATGCAACTCTGCCAAAATCATTGGAACATGTCTTGCACTGATAAAAGCCATTGATCTCTTTTACGTTCTTGGATCCGCAGTGTGGACACACTGGTAATTTTTTCGCTGCCATATGAATGATCAACCTCCCCAACTACTGTTTCTATTATATGAAAGTTCACTGTAAAATGAAAGCGCTGTCATTTAGAATAAGTCGGTTGTGTCTATGACGATGTCACAGTCTTTCTCTACGGCGTAAGCCGCAAAGTACTTTTCCTCGTATGGAATCCATCTTTCTTTGAAATCCTGTACCTTTGAAGGATCCCGGTGCTGGATCCGCATTAGCTGCTTTTCCGGTCCGACCGTCATAAAGATCTTATAGTCATAATACGGCTGAAATTCCTTCCGCATCGCATAACTTCCCTCAATGATAGTCACTGCCGCTGGACGCACTTCACAAGGTACGCCAAAGTCCATGATTGAACAGTCAAACGGCTGATAGGTAAAGACTTCTCTCTTTTGTAATGGAACCAGGACTTCGGCTAAGAAACGTTCATGATCGACATTCTCTCCCGGGGCGGCATACCGTTCCTTGGTCCGCTGTTCCGGACGCAGAAAAAAGTCATCCATTGAAATCAGATTGCCTTCCGTCTCCCGTTTCAGCCAGCCGCCGAACTGGCTCTTGCCCGAAGCACATCTGCCGTCAATGGTTACCACAATGGAGCCCTTCTGCTGTGCTAATGCCTGGATCTCTGCCAGGACCTGTTTCTTGATTCCCATTTCATTCATACTCATACTTTACACCAGAAATAGAAAAAAGACCTTTCCGGTCTTTTCTCTTTATACAAAATAATTAAGGGGATAGAAATACTGGATCATTGCTAAGGGGAGCAATCATTCAGTACAGACGTTTCTTTACATCTGTAATTAAAATATACAAAATGGTTATCGCTAAAATATCTTATATTTATGGAAAAATATGTGATTGTGGATTTTTCCTGTAGTTATGCTATTATTTTATCGGTAATTCAAAGGAGGATGTACTAATTTGAGCAAGAGTGACGCCATACAGATGGATGGTATCGTTGAAGATATCACATCAAATGCATTCAAAGTCAAGTTAACCAATGGAGCTTATATCCGTGCTACTTTAGCAGGCAAGCTGAGAATTCATCACATCAGAATTCTGCCTGGCGACAAGGTGACGGTAGAGATTTCTCCATATGATCTGACAAACGGCAGAATTGTATACAGAAACAAGTAAGCAGCTGAAATCAGCTGCTTTTCTATTGCCTTTTCGGCATAAAAAAAGATTTTCCGGGGGTGGAAAATCTTCTTATACAGTCCCTAGGGAGGGAGCATGTATGGGATCATATACAAAGTATATGACTGCGGGTAACCATCGCTAGTTATATTAAAATCTGCTGCTCAATCTGACGTTTAATTGAGCACCCGCAGTATTGATGTTAACACCACTTTTTAAAGTAAGCGAGAACTTACTTCTTTGTTTTTTCATTCACGAAAACGTGGCTGTTATCCATTATTCCTGCTGCCATGCATACAAAAAGCATAGAGATCTCTCTATGCTTTGCCATCCGCTTCTTTAAATATGGAAATCATCCAATCCCGGTTGATCAACGGGAAGTCTTCGTCCTTGATCGTATACAGGTCTTCTTCTGTCTTCAGTTCCTCTTCAATCATATTAACTGGGATCAAGAAGCTCATTCCCTTATCCCCTGTCCGTACGATGATCTTCATGACATCGTCCTTGACCCGCTCATAATCCACACTGGTCACGTCTTCTGCTTTTCCTTTTTTATTCTCCAGGAATTCAATAAAACTGTCATATTTTGCCAGTTCTACTGCCACATCATTCATGCCGTCTTCAAAGATTTCAATCTTCTCCACAAACTCCTGGATCGTTGCACATCTTCTTAAACGGTATCCCTGCAAGACCAGCGGTTTCGCAAATTCTGACAGGTCCATGCCGGCGTCGTTCTGTGACAGCCATAACACGAATTTATGTTCCGCATCGGAATACAGAAGCTGATTCTGGATCATAAACTCTTTGTGACAATGAGGACAGGTATGCTGAAAGATATCCCCGGATAATACACGTTCTCTTAAATCTGGATCCTTTACGGAAGTAACGGTGTCATAGACTGTGATCGTAAATTCTTCTCCACAGTATGGACAACGATATTGCTGCTCATGCGAAGCACTCATCGATTTTCTCTCCTAACTCTTCATTGAGATGCCATTGAAGTCGAGGCCAAGTTTTTCCGTCTCCTTCATGATCTGATTCATGACATCCTGTTCATCTTGATTCAATTGATCCCCGGCAAACAAGGCGAATAAGCGATATTCATTCCCATTCAAATACAGTAAGGCATATACATTATCGCCTTCATGGACACCTGTTTCTGCCGGTGGTTCTTCGGCAATCGTCCCGGTCAGGAACAGCCCTTTTACACCGGTGATATGCATGGCATACTCGGCTAAGCCGTCTCCCTGGACAAGACCTGTCATCACGATATCCGGATAGAACGGATCCCGCAGCAGATCTAAGCGGGAATCCAGACGCGAACGCAGAACATCCTCATCCGTATCTTCATCCATTATCTTTAAGAAATCTTCATTCTTATACATCATGTCCTGGTCCGGTTCCACCAGGCGAGCCTCACTGGTCAAGACCATATCAATCGAGAACGTTCCCAGCATTTTCTTGGACTTCAGTCCCCGGTTGCATTTCTCCCAGCTGCTGCCAACGGCCAGAACATTCAGTAAGACAAATCCTTCTGCATTACAATAAGACGAGCATAAAGCGTAACAATCATCATCGTGGATCTTGATGCTGTCCTTTAACAATTCGGTCAGATCATCCACCTCAATCGTTACGTATTTATGATACCAGTCTGTAAAGAACATCTCTGCGAGTCTCATATCTTACCTCAACTCTATTGTACTGATAAAAAAAGCAGGTTTCAATCAAGAAGCCTGCTCGTTGAATTAGTCTCTGGAACGGCTGCCGCCAAGGATCCGCAATACATATAAGAATATATTGATGAAATCCAAGTACATCTGGAATGCCGAGTAGATTGCGAAGTTCTCTTTGATTGTTCCTTCGCCAAGCTGATAATAATAAGCTTTGATCTTCTGCATATCCCAAGCTGTTAAACCAAGGAATAATGCAAGACCGATATAACCAATCCAGATGTTGTTGCGGAGAGCAGGAATGAACAGCGAAACAACTGTAACAATGACGAAGGCAAGCAGTGCTCCACGGAACATACCGGAGAACTTTGTCAAATCTACTTTTGTGTAGTTGCCAATGATAGCCATACATGCAAAGAGAACAGTAGCGAAGAAGAATGCTTCAACAACTGCACCTGCACCATAGGAGATTGGCAGGAATGCAAAGGTAATTCCGGTAATTGCTGCATAGACAAACATCAGAATCTTTACCGTTGTTGTGGAGAATTTTGTGATGCCTGCGCTGAATGCAATGACAACAACAAACTCAACAATAATCAGACCTAAGAATACGAAGCTTCCGGCGTCTGAAGCGAGAATCTGGTAGGCTGCGCCTCCTGTTGCTAAGGAATAATATACAGCCAGAGCAACCGCTGCTGTTACACCTAACGCTAGTGCCATATTTACAAATACTTTTGTTACATAAGCTTTCAGTCCCGCTTGGTCATTCGCATAGACCTGGGACTGTGAATTGAATTCACTCATGAAAGTTACCTCCTTTGATTGTTACTATCATACTTTACTTTTTAAAAAACACCAACGACAACGATACATTTTTGTATTCCAAGCCGTCATTTTTCAGCGTTCCTTCACATTTGTGAGGAGGTGATCCACGCTTTTAATTCCTGCAGTGCTTCCTCATCGTAGGAACAGGAAATTGCTTCTCCTTCCGGATGAAGGTTGCTGTAGACAGCCAGGGTGCACCGATTGCGTTTCTGTGAAACGATCTTGATCTCGCGGATCATTTTCTTTGTCCAGAAGAGATATGTATTCTCTTTGTGATAGACGAGCCATTCCCTGCCATGGGAAAGTTCCTTGGCACATGGTACAAATGTTTCACTTTCCATGGATACCGTTCCTTCACAGACACGGATCCGATGATGGATCTTTGCACAGGCTGCTTCTGCTAAGAAGAAACCAATAACACAGAAGAGGACCAATACTCCTGCGGTTGCCGCAAGTCCCATCAGCCATTGATTATAGCTGCCAGTACCGAGAATGATACCAAAGATCAAGATGCCCATTAGGACACCCATCACAACTGCTGCCATCAAATGATGCATACGAATACTTTTTGCAATTCTCTTATAGTTTTCCATACATCCCCACCTTTTATTTCTGATACCACTGCAGAATTTCTTCCTGCATGCGTGCAGTATCTTCTTCCTCTAATGATTGGAACCAATGCACAGGCATCTGATGATTCAGCCAGGTATACTGTCTCTTCGCAAACTGACGGGAATTCTTTTGAATCTCATTCTTTACATCATCCCGTGTACAGCTTCCCGCAAAATACGGCTGCCATTCCTGATACCCAATTCCCTGCATACATGCATCTGAGAATGTTACTCCATCCTCCAGCAGTTTCTTGACTTCTGCTTCTAAACCATCCGCAAACATGCCTTCAACCCTGCGGTTGATCCGGTCATAGAGTACCTCACGGTCCATCGTACATCCTGCAATGAATGTATCATAGATCATTTCATGTTTCTGTTCCGCCACAATTTCACTCTGTGGTTTTCCACTGCGTTCATAGATTGTCAACGAACGCATGACGCGGCGTCGATTGTGGGGATGAATCTTCTCACACTGTTTTGGGTCAACCTTCTGCAGCTTTGCATACAGTTCTTCATCACTGTACGCTTCCCACTTTGGATCCGTACTTGGACCCTCTTCTTCTTCAAAAGAATAATCATAGAGACATGCTTTCAGATACATACCGGTACCGCCGCAGATGATCTTGCGGGTATCATTGGTATCAATGATCTGACGTGCCATCTTTTGGAAGTCTGCACTGGTGTAGCGGTCCTTGGGAGAAAGGATATCAATCAGATCATGCTTAACGCCATCCATTTCCTTCGCCGTCACTTTGCCTGAGCCAATATCGCAGCCGCGGTATACCTGAATGGAATCGCCGGAAATGATATCTGCCTGCAATGCATGTGCCATGCGGATCGAGAATGCTGTCTTGCCGGATGCAGTTGGTCCTGCAATGACTAAGACCTTCTTCATCTTCCCAGCCCCTTCAGCAGCTGACTTTCTTCCACAATCATCACAATTGGCCGGCCGCTTGGATCATTCCAAGGATTCTGGCATTCTGCCAATTGGATCAATATATTTTTCATTTCTTCCATCGTCAATTTCTGATGGACATGTACGCTGTTCTTTGATGCCAGCAATGCAATCTGTTTCTTCTGTGTCTTTGCAAAGTGCAGATCTTTTTCCTGAAGGAATGCATCCAGCAGATCATTCAGGAACTGTTCCTGTGCAAGATCTTTCATCCAGGATGGAACACTGCGGACCATTAATGTATCTTTACCAAACGGTTCAAATGACAGATGCAGTTCCTGCATCGCCTGATTGATTTCTTCAATCCGCTGCATCTCATCATCACTTGCATGAATGGTCACTGGTACTAACAGGTCCATCATGACCGGATGATCATTGAGTGTTGTCTGCAGCTTCTCATACTCTACTCTTGCCTGTGCTGCCTTTTGATCAATCACAGCTAAGCCCTGCATGCATCCAGCAAGGATATAGGAATCTTTATACTGACCAATAACTTCTAATAATGGCAGTGGTGTTGTCTTTGTTTCATTGTAGCTGCTCTTCTCTTCAACCTTTGCCTGCAGTGCTGCCAGCATTGCATTGTCTTCCGCAGCTTCCTTGGCAATTTCTTTTCTTGCCTGTTCATCCAAGACAAATTCCTGCTTTGGTGTTTCAACAGGCTGTTCTTCTTGGGATTCTTCTTCCTTCGCTTCTGCCGCAGGTTCATCTTTTTTCTTGACGATCAATTCATCGGTATCAAACGAAAGCGGCTGATAATATTCTGTCTTTGGTGCTTCTGCCTCTTTCTCAACAACAGTTTCATTCGCACACAGTGCTTTATAGACTTCTTCTTTGATCAGCAGCTCCAGCTGTGTTTCTTTGGAGATACGCACTTCCCATTTACTTGGATGGACATTCACATCTAAAAGATGCGGGTCCATCGTAATGGAAAGCACACACATTGGGTATCTTCCCTTTGGCAGGAAATCATAATACGCATCCTGTACACTCTGATACAGTTTATACGTACGCACCATTCTACCATTTAAGAAGATGTGCATCATACTGCGGGATGCCCGTGAGATCAGCGGCTTAATTAAGTAACCTTTGACTTGATAATCGTAATCCGAGAAATCAACAGGAATCGCATTCTCTGCCGCCGCTTTGCCATACACCGCATACAGGACTTCCAATAAGTTTCCCTGCCCGCTGGTACGGAACGCATCTCTTCCATCATTAATAAAATGGAACGCAATCTCCGGATGGCTCATCGCAAAGCGGGAGATGACATCCTGAATCAACGACGATTCATACGATGCACTGCGCATATGTTTTAAACGTGCTGGCGTCTGATAGAATAATCCTTCTACCGTGATCTCCGTTCCTTGATTGCATGGATAGGGTGAAACGGATTCCTTTTGTCCATAGGCAATCACGACCCGTGTCGCATCTTTGCCATCACTGGTATTCAGCGTCACCTTAGCAACGGAGGCAATGGAAGGCAGTGCTTCCCCACGGAATCCTAATGTATGGATCGACCATAGATCATTCTCGTTATGAATTTTTGATGTTGCATGACGTTCAAAGCACATCTGCGCATCATCCGCATCCATGCCGCTGCCATTATCTAATATCGTGATCTTTGAAAGGCCGCCTTCTTCGACGGTGATCTGTATTCTTGTTGAGCCAGCATCAATGGCATTCTCAATCAACTCTTTGACAACGCCCATTGGTCTTTCTACAACTTCTCCTGCCGCAATCATGTTTGCGGTCTGATTGTCTAACTGTGCAATTCTTCCCATAGTATTTTTCCTAACTTTTATTATACAATAGCAATACCATGAGATTAAAAGAAGAATGTCGAAAAGAGACAGTAATTCAAAAATCGAAGTTTATTGCATGTGCTGCGCCATGCAGTGATGAGAGCGCATGCCGTGCCTATATTGATGCCATCTGGAAAGAATATCCGGACGCAAGTCATGTCTGCACTGCCTATATCTGTGGAGCGAATGACAGTATCCAGCATTCTTCTGATAATAAAGAGCCAAGCGGGACAGCGGGGATTCCTATGCTGGAAGCTTTAAAGTACAGCGGTCTCTCCAATGTCTGTGTCTGTGTGGTCCGTTATTTCGGCGGTATCAAACTTGGCCCGGGCGGTTTGATCCGAGCGTACTCTGGGGCCGTCAAAGATGTTCTTGCGGACGCAAAAAAAGTGGAAGATATTCCACTTCATCAATACAAGATTACCTATCCCTATGATCTATCCGGAACCTTGGAAGGCTGGCTGCGCCGCAATACCGATATCATTGATCTTTCGTATGGCACTGCTGTTACAGCTGTTTTTGAAACAGCCCAGGAAGATATTCCGACAATCATTCAAGACTTGTCCCGTGGTTCTGTCTCGGTCATTGAACAGGGAATTGTATACCGTGAAAAAGAAGTTTAGCTCTTCTTTACAAACCGAATATCCATATCGGTAGTATTTCCTTCAATTCCTGGAATTGTAGCCGTACTGCTGTACTGCCAATATTCAAACATATATGGATAGTTTGGATAGCTGGCATCGTATTCTGCCAGCCATAATGGATAGTCCTGCAGATACTGCAGATCAAACAATCCTTTTAATAAAAGAGAACTGCCGTAATACATCGTGTCATAGCCTGCTGCTTTCACACGATTCATAAAGGTCACAGCCATCTGTGCCCTTTTTTCTGATGTAATGGACATCACTCTGCCTTGGTCACCATCAATGGATCCTTCCATATCAAAAACGATTGGCAGATCAATTTTATATTTCTTGGCAGACTGAATTGCATAGTCTGCTTCTTCCGCAGCTTCATCCACCGTGATTGCCTGTGAGAAGACATAGATACCCGCATCAATGCCATTGGCTGTCGCGCCCTGCATATTCGCATCAAAGTTATCATCCGCATAAAAGATACCCGAACCGTATCCACGGTATGCGGCACGAATGAACGCAAAATCAATACCAGCACCAGCAACTTGTTTCCAATCAATGTCACCCTGATGTTCTGAGACATCAATTCCCTGCGCAGAGGTATATGTCGCATCTTCATAGGACATGTTATTCCCCGAAGACTCTAAATGATCCCATTGATAGCTGTTGGTTGGATATGGATACGTAAAAGATACCAGTTTGGATTGTTCTGCTAAGATCTTTGCGTTCTGCCAGGAGACGAACAGAATACTGTTGACGATGATTGCGGCTGCCACAACACATAAGATCACGATTTCTTTGGTCAATTTCTTTTTACGCCGATATGTCATATCTAGATTATACAAGAATAGAGCGCGATGTGCGCTCTATTCTGAACTCTTTTCTATGGACAATCCCTTCATTCCGCCATTCAGCAGCTGCCAGATCTTTGCAGTTGTTTCCTCACTGTTGCTAATTTCATGACAGATTACACGCTTTGCGAACAGCACAGATCCATCAATCATATATGTACTGACGAAATCGACATCTTCTGAATTCTTTAAAAAACGTTTTAAGATTGCGCGAAAATTTTCTTTGATATCATACGGATCTGCCGGCAGATTCTTGTCGGAATGCATCTGATATGCAGAATCACGATACTGCTGATAGAACAATGTTTTATATCCACCTTCCACTAAGCAGGTAAAGTAGCGATGCCAGTGAAGGTACATCTGTTTCTGCAGTGTCTCTTGATCATAGAAAGAACGCTCCACAACATTCTGATAGTTCTCTAAGATTTCTTTATTCACCGAGACATAACATTCATGCAGTAAATTCTCTTTCGTACCAAAATCACGATAGACAAGTGCTTCGTTGATTGACGCAAAGTTCGCTGTCTGAGCAACCGAAAAAGAGTCTAATCCCTTTGCGGCGACCATCTGCATTGTTGCGTCCATCATCTTATTTTTGCGTTCTTCTGCGTCCATCCGTTTTTCCATATAAACCTTCGTTTCAAGCAAATATACTACCACGAAAGCACCATTTCTCCAATAAAAAACTCCCGCAGGAGTTTTCTTTACAGTACGGAAAGCAGAGAGGTCATTCCCTGCGATATCAGATAGAACAAACTGATGCCAAACACCGCTGTAATAATGACTGCAAGCAGGTATTTGTTCATTTTTCCACCCGCTTCGACCATGCCAATCGTATACATGACAACAGCGAATGTCAGGAACAGCAATACAATGACAATCGAAGAGCGCAGTGTGTATAAATAGGTAGACAGACTGTTCATTGTTGCGGGAGTCGCATTCAAGGAGCTCTTCATTGATATTGCAAACAGGCACATGATAAACATCGCTATCACAGGGATGGTCATCCATTGGGATGCCTTGCCAAATGCCTTTTTGCCATCAAACTGCTTTTCTTCTTTATTGATATACAACAGTAAGAAATAACCTGCATACACAATCGCTGTTACAACAAGTGCGTCAAAGAAGGTCGAGAATGTCATCCAGTTCACTAACACAGCCGCAATCACGACCACAATGGAAGGTACGATACCTAACGCATGATCTCCAAAAGGATCTTTGAAGATTGCTAAGAACTGTTTGAATTCTGCCCAGTTCACAGAACTGTAGGCCTTCTGCGCCTGGCCTTTTGCGGCATTCCCCATGCGTGCAAAATCTTTACCGTCCAATTTGCCGTCATCCCCTAAGACCGCTTTGCCAGCTGCCGTATTTTTCAATGACTGTGAGAGATCTGCACCAATGGAAGGTGCTTCCTCCTTTGCTGTATCGGCTGTATGATCCGCCTCTTCTACAGGTCCTTCGGCAGCAGGTTCCGTATCTTTGACCGGTTCCGATGCATCATCCTGTACAACAGGTGTTCCGCAGAAACCACAGAATTTCGCATCATCTGGGATTTCTTTTCCACAATTTTTACAAATCATATGTTTAGTTCCTTTCTTATAAAGTAATCACATTATATTACATTTTACTTTTTTAATCTTAAAGGAATAGTTTATAATAGGGAAGTTACATTTAGGAGGTATTCATGGCAAATTATTATTGTATGAACTGCGGCAGCCTGGTTCCAGCAGGAAAGAAGTTCTGTCCTGTATGCGGTGACCCAGTTGTCGGTGACAATACATTACAAACAGCAGAGCTGACATTCCCTGCGGATCCAGAGACTGAAAAGACATTCAACTATGTTCCTGTCGATGATCCAAAGCCTGTGGAAGTTTCCCCAACGCAGAAAAATGCGAAGACCATTGCGGTCGATCGTCCACAGCCAAAACAGGAAGCACCAAAGAAAGAAAAGAAACAGAGCTTCTTATCCAGCATCTTCTTTGAAGAAGTTGAAGTAGAGGATGACGAAGAGGAAGAAGAGAAGAATCCAAAGCAGGCAAAGGAAAAGCATCATTCTATCCTGCCTGTCATTCTGCTGATCTTATTAGCTGTTCTCGTTGGTGCATTCGGCTTCTTGTACTTTGAAAAACCAGCATTGCTGAACCAGGGATTGAATTCCATTGGTCTAGGCTTACCTGGCTATACCCAGAAAGCAGCTGCCACAACAGCAACCGCTTCCCCAAGTGCTTCTGCAGCAGCAAGCGCATCAGCTTCTGCAACAGCAGCAGCGACTGCAACACCAGCCGCAACAACTGCCAGTACCTCTTTAGGCACATTGACAGTTAATGTGGAAAGCATCAATATCCGTGATGCAGCTTCTACTACCGGCAATGCCGTAGGCAAAGCTACTTCCGGAAAGACTTATACCGTCCTTGCCACAAAGTCTGGTGAAGGCTATACATGGTACGAGATTGAAAAGGACCAGTGGGTCGCAGACGGCGGCGGAGACTGGGTCACATACACAGCAAAGTAAACAACATAAAAGGCGGAATGTTCCGCCTTTTTCTTTACTTATTTTCTGTGTTCACTGCTTTTTGTGTACTGTTGATCTCGGTCAGCTTATCCGTCAGCTGTGTTTCAATCCGCGCAAGCTCCTGTTCGGCTGCCTGTCTCTTTTCATGTCCATCCTTTTGGATCTGCATGACTTCATCCAATGTGTTGATCAGCTGTTCATTGGTATGCTGAAGTGTTTCAATATCAACAATGCCTCTCTCTGACTCCTTGGCTGTATCGACAGTTGCCTGATGCAGTGTATCGGCATTCTTCTTCAGCAGATCATTGGTCATGTTGGTAACTTGTCTCTCTGCTTCCATTGCATCTTTGGAATGCTGGATGCCAAGTGATAAGACAATCTGATTCTTCCAAAGAGGAATTGTATTGACCAGTGTTGACTGGATCTTTTCAGTCATTAATGTATCGTTGTTCTGGACCAGACGGATCTGCGGTGCCATCTGAATGGATACCTGTCTTGTCAGTTCCAGATCATACAGTTTCTTTTCGAAACGGACACATGCCTGCTGCAGATCATTGGCTGCCTGTGCATCTTCTGGAAGCTTTGTCTGTTTTGCCTTTTCAATCAGCGGTGGAAGCTGATTAGTACGTACATCTTCCAGCTTCTTGCGGCCGGCTAAGATATACATTGTCAGTTCCTTGGTATTGGTGGCATTTCTCTGATAGAGTTCATCCAACAAAGAGATGTCCTTTAATAAGGTAATCTGATGGTCTTCCAGCATGCCGGCAACTTTATCGACATTGACAGAAGCCTTATCATAACGAGCTCTCATTTTCACAACGGCAGATTCGCCCTTGTCAAAGAGACCTTCCAGGAAGCCCTTCTTTTCTTCACCGCTGTCCTTCAGTTCACTGACGAGATTTGTTAAGAGGTCGCCAATTTCACCTAAGTTCTTAGTACGGACACTGGATAATGCAGTGTCCGAGAAATCGGATACTTTCTTCTGTGCGGAAGCACCGTACTCTAATACTGTATTTGCCTGTGTGATATCAATCTTCTTTGCAAATTCATTGACGGTATTCTTTTCTACATCCGTCAGTTTATCTTCATTGATTGGATCTTTAATGACTGTCTGTTCGGCTGGGTTCTCTGGATTTGCCAGTACATCTTTCTTCTCTGTCAAAGAAGCGAGCTGCTGGGAATTTTCCGTTTCAAGCTCATCCGGTGTTAATGTGAGCTTAATTTCTGGTTCTGCCTGTGCCTGTGCTTTTGTCTCTTCGTCTGCCATGTTGATTATCCTCTCCCCGTTTTCGATACGTATAAACAAAGTATATCATTTTTCTTTCTGTACAAACCACTAGAATCCAAAAAAGACCTGTGATTACAGGTCTTCTTACTTATTTAACATCTGCGCCAGGTCATCTAATGACGGACCATCAGCGGTCTCTTTTGGAGCTGTTACCTTGATTGTAAAATTGAAATCTTCTTCTTTCAGTTCACTGATATCCGCATTTTTATCCTGCGTGATCCGCTGTGACTGACGAAGGATTGCTTCTTCCACTAGGTTCCGGGCTAATCTGCCGTTGCCAGCTTCGGCCGCATTGATGCTCTGTACTTGATCAAAGTATTCTTTCAGCTTTGGCAATGCCTCGTCATTGATATTGTATCCCTTGTCCTTGGCTTGGAAACCAGCAATCTTGACCAGTTCCTCTCCGGTATAATCCGGGAAGTTGATCAGATTTGGGAACCGGGACTTCAGACCAGAGTTGGCTTCCAGAAATCCTGCCATTTCTTTTTTATATCCCGCCAGGATAACAATCAAGTTATCGCGGTTATCTTCCATCGCCTTCACTAATGTATCAATGGATTCCAATCCAAAGGAATCATCTTTACCCCGGTACAGTGAATATGCTTCATCAATGAAGAGCACACCGCCAATGGCACTCTTGATAACAGACATCGTCAATGGTGCTGTCTGGCCAACATACTGGGCAACTAAGTCCGCACGGGTCACTTCTACTAACTGTCCCTGACTGAGAGCACCAATCGCCTTCATGTAGCGGGACAGCAGACGCGCAATCGTTGTCTTGCCCGTACCAGGGTTGCCGGTAAAGATCATATGCTTGGAGATGGAAGCCGTCTTCATGCCTTGTTCCTTACGTTTTTCCTGAGCAGCGATATTATCCTTCAGCTGGGCAATCTTATCCTTTACTTCCTGCAGGCCGACGATTTCATCGAGCTCTGCATTGATTGCGGCCAATTCATCTCCGCTTGTTTTCTCACGGGACAGCTTGATCTGCTTTTCTTTGATATTCATGCATGGTACGTCATTGACGACCGTGCAGGCATACGCTTCGTTATCTCCCAGATTTTCATCGAGGACCGCCTGAGAGATCATGATATAGAAATCTTGATAGATCTCCTGAATGGATTCTGCACCTCTTGTTTTATCAAAGTGTGTATGGACCCAGTTTTTAACATCTTCACTGACCGTGAGCTGGATCTTTAAATGTTCCTGTGCTTTCTGGATCAAGTTCTCTGTCTTTTGAAGAATGATCGCTGTCACTGCATCTTCTGCCAATGGCTGGAATGTAATGGTATCCAGGACCGAACGCATGAAGTCTGCGCCAAAGGCATCCTGTGCTTTGCTTGGTTTCTTCGTTGTAATGAAGATGAGGTATTTTCCTTCTGCGCTCAGCTCATCGACAGAATCTTTGACCAGTCCAGTCTGATTCTCCACTAAGATTCCCTTGGCCAGGACATATCGTTTCGATAAGACAAACTTACCGGTCGTTGCCAAGGAACCGACCATCCGTAAGAAAGATGGGAAACCTGTTTCGAAGTTCTCGAAACAGATGACCGAACCATCGCCGCTGAGTGCTTCATACAGATCCTGTAAGAAGATCTGTTCTTGTGCACCTGAAGTATAGCGGGACATATCGATTGTATTGACTTCCTTGGAGGTGAATAGATGATCCACAACTAATTGATCGGCAACTTCGGTGACAGCCGCATGACGGCCGGTTCCCTCCGGTCCGCTGATGAGGATGACATTCTTTGGTTTTCCTGCTTCCACGCCCATGACATATGGTCTGCGGAACGCAGTGACTAATCCTTTGACGGCATCATTTTGACCAATGACATCTTTCGCTACATTTGTATATGTATCCTCAAATGCTTTCTTTGTGTCGACATCAACTGGTTTCTCTTCACTCTTCACGCCATAGTCCGTTTGGATATTCTTTTCCATTTCCGATAATTCCTGATCCGATACGCCAACAGGATTGATCTGTTCGCTCTGTTTGGTCATATCTTCCAGATCTTTCTGCTGCCTGGTCAGGATATCTTTTAAAGCACTCATTGCATCGGATGCCTTTTTAATGGTCGTTGAACTCGTATCTGGTTGTGAAGGCGCGTCTGTAGTCAATTCAATCGGATCGGTATCATCCTTTTCATACGCTCTCTTCTTACCAAGGACTTCCTGCATCAACCGCTCTTTTTCTTCATTCTTGCGATCATTATTCATGCAAGGTTCCTTCTTCCTTTGACTGCTCTGCTTTTAACTGGTCTCCCGTCAATCCATCTTTCTGTAACAGTGCTTCTAATGTGGAAAGATCAGCAGACAGATTCAGCATATCCGCATCGGTCATGGAAGAAATAATTGTCTTCATGGCATCGTTGATCAAACGAATGGTCTTGGTCAGTTTCTCTTTGACCGCATCATAGTTCTCATCTGTCTTCGCATCCTGCAGATTTTCAAACTGCTTTAAGACACGGACTAGGATTGGCAGATAGTATTCATAAAGTTTTGATAATTTTGCCTTGCTTTTTGGGAGCTTCAGTTCCAGTGTCTGAATCTGTTTTAATAAGGATGTTGTTTCATACAGTCCATTTGTAATCTCTTCATCCGGAATGTTGCTGTTTAAAGTATTGATTGTATCAATAAAGTACTGGGCATTCTTTTCCGTTGTATCAAAGGAAGGTGCTTCGCTCTCTTCCTGCACAGGTGTATCAACGACTTCCGCATCAATGATCTCTCCACCCTGTTCGTTGGCAGACATCTTGATCAATTTATCAATGATCTCACGGAAGGAATCCGGATAGCGGTGTGTAAAGTCATCAAACGAACAAATATACGTATCATCACGATACACGTCTAAAGAACTTAAAGACGCAAAAGCAGAACCATGCACACGCAGACTTAAGCTGGTGCCGATATCCAGGTTCTTTCTTGTCTTAAAGTATCTTCTCAGATATACATTGATCTTCGCTGCATCCGAAGGTGCTAACGTTGGCTGCTCTGTGCTTCTGCGGTATGCCGATGTCCGCCGATACCCGCGGTTATACGAATCCTGTGTACTGCTGTTCCGATTCGCAGCATTCGAAGCTGCCATCGCAATGGAAACAACAACTGCAACAACAATAATTAATGGAAGCAGGGCAGTGCCGCCAAATCCAAAAAACATCGCAAATAACAGAAATACAAACCACCCACTGTTTCTACCGTTCTTCATTTATATCTACCTCGTTAAACGATAGAATTATAGCATATAGCAAAGGAAACAGTGTATTGGTCTATGGCAAAAAAGAAGACAATGTCTTATTCGAAATTGTCTTCTTCGTGATCTTCATGTATTTTCTTGTTTTCATACATCCGCTCATCTGCCAAATTGCAGATTTCCGTGGTTGTATAGGCGTGATTTGCTTTCTTGACCGCACGGCCGTATGAGATATGAAATGGGAAAGGGAAACGATGTGTCGCATTGATCCGTTCCATTTCATTTTGAAACCGTTCTTCAAAGGCGGGAATATGTTCCGGATGATCCAGGACCGCAATGAATTCATCACCGCCCCATCTGCCAAAGAAGCCATCCTCTTCTCCAAAAGCAGTTTGGATGCACTCCGCTGTTGCTTTGATCAGATCATCTCCCACTTCATGACCATAGAGATCATTTGCGTTCTTTAACTTGTCTGCATCAAAGAAAACAATTCCGTAATCATTTCCTTCTTCTTTGTCATATTTCGATAACTGCTGCACACAATAGTTCCGATTATGAATTTCCGTCAGCAGATCTACATAGGCCATCTTTTTTAATTCCGTCCTAATGGCTTCGCTTCGGATCGTCTCAACCACTCTCAGACACAATGACACCACCATAGCAATCAGGAAAATTGACAATGATACCGTATAGAAATCAATACGGAATACATCCGCAAAGAACGTGTTAGCCGGATCCGAATTCCGTAAAAACATAAAGGTCAGCTTCACTGCGGCAGGTGCTGCCGCCAAAAGCGAACCTGCAACCATGGCCGATGTAGAGATATCCATTTCATGTTGCCTGCGGATTCCAGCAATCAGGATTCCCAAGGTCACAAACATACTAATGGCAAGTGGAAGATACAGCAGTGTTTCAAAGCTTGGATAATGAACTTTTGCAAACAAATCCATACATGTCGCAAAAACGTAGATACCTGTGAATATTCCTGCCAAAACATAAAAAATTTTTTTAAATTTCGGCACAATCACAACCTTGGAAAAATAGAGGAACATTGGAATTGGCAGGATAAATGCCGAAACATATTCTACTGCTCCATTAAAATGCGGATTCGTAATAAAGACAGTAAACATCCGATTCGCGCCTAAATGCCAGGTACTGACAACCAGAATAAATGCCGAAAGGAAAATTTCTGTCCACACATTTTTCTTATAGCAAGCAACGATGCAGAATACGGCTAGCCCAACGAGAGAGACTGCCTCCGCCATCATGAAGATAAAGAAATCCAGTTCCCGATGGATCAACGGGTACAGTCTTACATTATTTGTCGGCAGCAAACGGAATTCATTGGAATGATCAGAATTAGAAGCTTCCATCTGCAATGACGTAATCGTGATTACCTTTCCCCATGCATTATCTGGGATTTCCACATTCATATATTCATTCCCCAGCATCTGCTTTGCTTCCACCCCGGCTTCCCCAAAGGTATAGATACATTCTTCGCCTACATAGACTTTTACCAGGGAATGATACTGATAGAAGCAAAGACTGCTGCTCTGAAAAGGATCCTTGTCTGGAAGCTGAATCGTAAATGTCACTTGATCTCCCTGGTTGATTCCAGCGGCAAGTTCATTTTGCACCTCTTTTGTTTCACCGTTACTGTAAGTGATTTTTGTGGTCAGCTGATCATTCAGATCAACATATTCCGTTCGGCCAATCTGCAGCACATTGAAAAGTGTGGCAAATAATCCACACAAAATCAAAATACAAACAAATACCCCCGTAATGAATCTTTTTTTACTACTCATCGTATTTTCATTCTACGGCTGTTTAGCTGTTTTGAAAATAAAATATCTGCTTTACGCAGATATTATTACAAATTATGCTTTTGGCTCTACAGCGCGGTTTTCATTCTCTGTACCTGCCCGCCACATTTCCGAATAGGACAGGAACGCGACGGCATCGGCATTGACCTTCGCCTGATTTCGCTGCTGTTTGATATTGCCATCATGTTCCGTCTTTAAGATGACCTTATTGACCATGTACTGTACATACAGGACCTTCTTCAACAGGAACCAGTGAACAACATACTGATAAATCTGCTGTGTACGATCTTCCAACGTTGGAAGTACTTCCACAGCTTCTTTCTTTTCTTCTTCCGCTGCTTCTAAGGCAATCTTCTTTAAGTCCTCATAGTTGCTGAAGAACTTCTTATCTAATGTTCTCTGTAAAGCGCCTGCTTTTTCATGGAACATATTGGTAAAGGTTGCCGCAATCTCTGCACTGTTGTCGGAAACGATTGAGACAATCTCATTCTTTACATCTGCGAACTCACTGCCCGGTTCCGTTAAGCAGTAATACATTCCCTTCCCATATAAGTAATTTGCCTTGGAGTATGGCAGTACAAGCAGTGCTCTGCTTTCGCCGTCTTCATGTTCGACATAGATCATATATGGTGTAATCAGCGGACGGCTGTTCAGTTTAAAAACATCCTTATAACGGATGATCTGATTACTGACCGCATCCTTGCTGATTTCATGTTTTAAATTTGTGATGATTTTTGCGTCTGGTTCTTCTTCCAGAATCACCTCAAAAGCTTTTCTCAGATTTTCATCGAGACCATTCTCACTCATGCCAAGATAGTCTTCGAGATAGCCATTAAAGGTACAATCGCTGCCTTGTTTTCTCTCATCGACTTTCGCGCTTAAAATCTCACAAACTGACATACATTCTCCTTTAAATAACTCTTTCATATTATAAGTATATTATAAGAAAAACTCAAAACGTTTTTCTTACAGAATATTTTCAATTAACAGCGGTCTTTTCCCTCTTTCCCAGAAATCCAATAGTAGAGTCTGTCCTCTTTTCATATTAGAATAGAAGATATGAAAACAATCATTGCAGAACCATACCAAAAAAATAAAATATTTCACGCACTTGCAAGCCAAAATGCAGGAATTGTGACCGATGTTCAGATTCTTTCTTTAAGTACTGCCATGCAGGAAGACCGGGATGATCCAACTGCTGTCCTTTTACAATTGAAAGATACCCTGTCCAAACAGCAGGATGCTTTTCCCATCTACCGGGATATGTTCAAATACCCTGCCTTCTTAAAGGAAGTCTTATCCTTTGGCAGAGAATGTCTGCTTTGGGGGATCCAAGAAGCTGACCTGCCAGCCGATAATGATAATGAAAAAGAGCTGCAGAAGATCTTGGCCGTTGTCTTCTCAATGGATCTTGCGGAAAAGAAGACCTTTGCCAATCACGATGCCATTCTGGCAGAACTTTCCAAACAGGACATTACGCTATGGCCAGCTTTCTACAATCGGGAATATCAATATGCGATCTTTCAGCAGTTAGCGAAAATCTTTCCCTATACATGTACACCGCAGTCGCCAAAGCAGTTCCTCCGCTATGGTCTGAATACACGGCAGGAGATTGAAGCAGCTGCACAGCAGATCTGCCGCACCAATCAGTCCTGCAATGTCATCCTGACAAATTATGCTGTACAATACCCTGTTTTAAAGCAGGTCTTTCAGCGGTATGGAATTCCTTTCTCCTGTATCAGTGAAGAAGTGACACTTCATATCCCGCATCTTTTTGCGGCGTTATGTACCTTTGCCTGGAAGAAGGATAAAGCTTCCTTCCTGCAGACATTAAAGCTGGATGCATATGCAAGTGCCTGTCCGCTGTATCTGATTGATTATCTGGATCAGCGCATGACAGATGCCTCCCTGCCAAAAGAGATTGCAGCGGTTGTTGCGCAGAGCCCCTTTAACAAAGAAGCAGCGGCCTATCAGAAACTAGATGAAGCGGCAGCCAGCTACATGAAAGAAATCCAGGAAGATTATGATCTGCTTCTGTCTTCTTCCAACCCTGTTGAAATTTTCATGCATGCGTACCAAGTCATGCAGAAATCACCATACCTCAAAGATAAAAATGAATTGAATGCCGGCAGGTCAATTCGCAATACACTGCAGACTTCTTTGCCGACACTGCAGGAGAGCGAAGTCCCTTTCTTAATTGAAACAATGGATGCCATGCATACATCTTCTTCGATCAACGTGACGGATTTCTGCATGGTCACGGATCTTCATCATCCGGTATCCTCTCGTGATGTTTCCTATGTGCTGGGATGCAGCGGACGGAACTATCCGGGATTCCCATCGATGCGCGGACTCTTTGATGAATCCTATGTATCCCGTACAAAGAAGTATCCAACCTTAGCTGTCCGTCATAAATCTTATATGGATCAATTATCCTGGATTGCCAACAGTGCCGTTAAGGAACTGTACTATTCTTATGCGACCAATGATTATGCCGGCCATGAAATCGAATTGGCTTTGGAAGTGGAATCCTTATTTCCGCCAAAGAGCGCAGTGAAATGGCCGCTCGATGTATTGAAGCAGGAAGCACCGCAGGATCATGTGCTGACGTCAGAAGCAGCAAAAGCTCTTTTCACCAAGGACAATGTCATTAGCGGTTCCATCTCGACCATTGAGCGCTACTTCAGCTGTCCGTATGCATACTATATTCAAAGCGGTCTGAATGTGAGAGGCCCGCAGCTTAAGGCCAATGACGCTGCATCTATTGGCAGTATCCAGCATTCCTTCTTGGAGAATGCAGTCAACCAATATCACAAGACGTATCCTTCTGTCACAGAAAAAGAGATCCGTACCTTCCTGGAACCTTATTTTGATACCTTAAAGATCACACATCCAAATGAGACCGAACGTCTGAATGTCACCGAAGAACGCATGGTCCAAGGTCTGCAGACATCTTTGCTGTTCCTTGAAGATATGGAGGCAAATACTTCCTTTACACCTGAAATGACAGAGCATGCCTTCCAGGAAGAAATTGTGGATGGTGTTTTACTGCGCGGCATCATCGACCGTGTTGATACATGCAATGACCTTGTCCGGGTCTTGGACTATAAGTCTTCTTCGCATAAGCTGCAGGAGAAGAGTGTCAAAGCTGGACAAAGTCTACAATTATTAAGCTATTTGATCATTGCCCAGAAGATGACAGGCAAAAAACCATTAGGAGCTTACTATTTCTCATTAAAGGATGCAGGCTTTGCGGTTGAAGCCGCAAGTGTATCCCGCAATGTTGTCAATGATGTTATCCTTTCCGAAGATCTACTAAAAGAACGGCTGATCAAGGAACGCCGTTTGTGCGGATGGACATTTGAAGACCGCGGCGTGGAGCTCGATGAAAACAATAAACATATTGTCAGCGGCACAAAGCTGATGGATTATGACTTAGCGAAAGAATGCATTGAAGAGATCTATGCCTATTTCCAGCAGCATCTCTTAAAGGGCGAGATTCCTTTATCACCAGTGGATGGTGCTTGTACATTCTGTGATTACCGCTCCATCTGCCGCTTTGTGTCAGACTATCGGCCATTGGAACCGCTGGTCATGAAAGATGTTCCTCTGCAGCAGGGAAAGGAGACAAAGTAATATGACCGTGAAATTTGATGAACAGCAATTGGAAGCCATTAACACGAAAGATACTTCCATCCTTGTCTCTGCTTCTGCCGGTGCCGGCAAAACCGGTGTTTTAGTCGCACGTTTAATGAAGCGTTGCGTGACAGACCGCATCCCAATCCAGAATATTCTTGCGGTTACGTTTACGGAGGCGGCTGCCGGTGAAATGAAAAAGCGTTTAGCAGGCGAGCTCCATGCGCGCATTCAAGCTGCCAGTGACCCCGAACTGCTTGCTTATTTAAATGATCAGCTGATCCAGCTGGATGCCGCAAACATTACGACCATTGATTCCTACTGTCTGTCAATCATTCAAAAGTATTACAACGTGATTGGCTTAGATCCTGCTGCAGCGACCAATGTCATTACCGAAGGAGTGAAGGAAGCACTGCAGAATCAGGCCTTCTTAGCTTGTTATGATGAACTGTATCAGGAAGATGCGGCGATGGCAGTGAAACTGGCTTCTTGGTTCTCGCCAAGAAGTGAAGACTATGCGTCATTGTATGAGGCCGTAAAAAAGATCAATGCATGCGCGGACAGTGTCATGGATCCAGATGCGTGGTATGAGAAAGTCATCTCCCTTTATCCATCCATCCAGCACTTTAGTGAATTCCCGGAAGAGATCCTGCATTCTTTTTATCTGTCTTTTGCACTGGAATTAGGCAACATTCAATCCGATTTCAATCAAATGCTGAAATATGCGGATGGAGATGCGAAGATCCATCCAGAGACCATTGAAGCGAAAGCCACTGCCCTGCAGAACTGCATGCAGGCAGTACAGGAACACAACTACAGTTCCTACTGTCTCTCTTTAGATGCGATGGCCAGCTTAAATACTTCTGCCAACACAAAGAATGAACGATATACTGCAGTACGCAAAGGCATGAATGATAAGATCAAGAAACTGCTGAGCCAGAGGTATACCGAAAAACAATATATTGCGGACGCAAATGAACTGTCTTCTTTTGTAAAGGCATTGGTGCTTTTAGCTAAGAACAGCCGTGAGCGTTTTCATGCATACAAACTTGCGCAGGCATGTATCGACTTCTCAGATATGGAACGATATGCCTTAGATATCTTAGGTAAGAACCATGGTACGGTTGCCAATATCATCCGTGATTCCCTGCAGGAAATCATGATTGATGAGTTCCAGGATACCAGTGAGCTGCAGAATGCCATCATTGAAAAGATTGCGAAGAAAGACAATGTCTTCCGGGTCGGTGATGTCAAACAGTCCATCTATGCATTCCGGCAGGCAAAGCCGTCCCTCATGCGGTCATTAATGCAGGATCCAGAAAATCATTTAATTACTCTGCAGCACAATTTCCGTTCAAAAGATTCCATTGTGCATTTCACCAACCAACTATTTGAACGGATCATGAATGTGCCCGGGGCGTGCGATACATACAGCACCTTGGATCATGTCACCATTGGCAGTCCAGAGCGCCAGGGAGAGGATGCACCGGTTCCCGTTGTGTTTGCAGAGATCCAGGCACCGCAGCAGGGAACGAGTGAAGACAGTGAAAATGAAGAAGAGGCTGTTTCCGGTGATGATGATGAATTACCATCCAACAAAGAATTAAAAGCCGCATGGATTGCGCAGAAGATCATTGAACTGCGGAAGGAAGATTCTTCTCTGCATTACAATCAGATAGCCATCCTGACACGTTCGCATGCGGATAAGCTCTATTTGAAACGCGCATTTGACCATGCGAATATTCCGTATGATATTGATACACGGGCCGGCTTCTATCAGTCGGAGCTATGTCAGACGATACTTGCGATGTGCTCCGTCATGAGCGACCCAACAGATACCATCTCTTTGCTTGCGGTCTTAACCTCTTCGTTCTATACCATTTCCGATGAAGAACTGGCTCAGATCAAGATCCGCCATCCGGACTTGTTAAGGGGGATTCAAGCAGAACATCCCGAAGTCTTTGCAGAGATGCAGGAGCTGAAGACCATCGCCGAAAAGCAGGGTATCATTGAAATGTTAAGTTCGATTGCGAACCGTCACGATTTCTTCAATCGTTTGGAAGACAGTCAGAAGGCCAACTTCGATTTCCTCTTTGAACAGACGGTCGCCGCAAAGCCAATCAATCTCTCTGCCTTCTTAGAAAATATGACCGTTGCGGAAGATGAACGTTCTTCTGAAGCAATGTCCAAAGGCAAGGATGATGACGTTGTGACAGTAACGACCATTCATCATTCCAAAGGTCTGCAGTATGCCGTTGTCTTCTTATGGTCCAGTTCCAAGAACCAATTCCAAGACGCGAAGTCTGCCGTGCTTGTTGATGAAGAACTCGGCATCGGTATCAAGCATCTGGATCTGCCATGGCGCGCAGAGCGGCCAACTGTACAGAGAATTGCGGTGCACTATAAAAAGAACCTAGAAGACCTAGAAGAATTTACCCGTCTGGTTTATGTTGCCTTGACCCGTGCTGAACGTCGGCTGTTCATTGTAGATACCTTGAATAAAGACTTCCCAGAGCAGCCAATCACATTATCTTTACTGAATGCACGCAAAGGTATGACCGGCCTGATCCTGCCGGCACTGCAGGAAAATGAATACTTTACTCATCTGATTGTCAGCCCGGATATGACCCTTGCAAATCAGCCGTATGCAAAACCAGGCAAGGAACATCTGCCGCACTTCACATCCACTGAGCCTCTGCAGAAAGAAAGCATGACACCAAGTTCGACGGAATTTGTTAACCTTCCAGATCTGGATCTGCAAAAAACCACAAACGGCACGGCCTATGGCACCGAGATGCACGCATGGGCTGCACAGCTTCCAAATACGATATGGACCATGGATGATCTGAATGAGGCAGAACTCAGTGACCATGATAAACAGAACTTACTTGCCTTTGCGCAGTCATCTATCTATCAGGAATGTCTGCAGGGTGAGATCCATAAAGAATATCCATTCTACATTGAGACACCAGATCTCAACATGAATGGTATTATGGACTTCGTTTCCATCTTTGAAGATCACATCATCTTAATTGATTTCAAGACAGATGCGGCTTCCCTGGAAGAAATTAAGAAACGGTATCATATGCAGTTGAATGCATACCGTAAAGCACTGCAGGTCATTTATCCAAAACGTCCTGTTACAGCATATGCATGGAGTTTCCATAACTGTGACAAAATAGAAATCGAGGAATGATCATGGAAAGACAGTTTCAAAATGGTGATATTGTCTGTCACTTTAAAAGAGAACTGAAAAGTGAAGGCACCCAGTACTTATATCGGATTGTCGGTGTCGCCGAACATACCGAGACCAAAGAAAAGCTGATGATCTATCAGGCGCTGTATGGTGACTGCCGTACCTATGCAAGACCTTACGAGATGTTCATGAGTGAAGTGGATCATGCGAAGTATCCAGAGATCAAGCAGAAGTATCGCTTTGAAAAATATGATCAGACAAAATAAAAGACGAATTTCGTCTTTTATTTTTGTTCGAATGTTTTTAAGGCACGAATGATCCTGCCGTTAGGATCATTGAAATGATTTCCTGGATTCATTTCCATGCGTACAGAAGTATACGCAGATAAGATCTCTTTTACTTCGTTTGTCTTTTCTTCAACCGTACTTAACAGTGCCTGTCTGCTGTTCTTTTCTAAATCACCTAGAGATAAATAGACACTGCTGCAGTGAACCGGATTCTTCTTTAAATATTCGATAAGATCTGGATACCAGAGGGAACCCGAGACGGATGCACAGCCATCAAACAGATTGGTCTTTGTACATGCATATAAAGAGAACAATCCCGCCAAGGAATAACCGCAGATGATGATCTGTTTCCATGACTTCTTCAATTCTTCCAGACTGCATAGATCCTGCAGGAATATATCTGCCTCTCCCTGAAAATCTCCGCCGCCTTTTAATACATGTTTTGCCGGCCATGGGGATAATTCTCTGTTCCAGTCCGTACTGGATACCATGAGAAAAGAATATGGAAAAGCATGGACCAGATCTTGGTTCTCTTCATTTCCTGTGACCAGAACAACAAGTGTATCATTTCCTTCTACGTAGTTTGTCTGCATACTTTCCTCTTATCATTTCTGTATTCTCATTATAACAAACAAAAAGACGATACATCTCTGTATCGCCTAGTTGACCATATCGGTGACCATTTCCTCATACTGTCTGGTATACAGTTCATAGTAATGGCCACGCTGTTTCATCAATTCATCATGACGTCCGCGTTCAATGATCTTTCCATCCTGCACAACTAAGATGACATCCGCATCCACAATCGTGGATAACCGGTGGGCTATCACAAAGCTTGTCCGTCCTTGAATCACGGTGAAGATAGCATCCTGAATGGCTTTCTCCGTCAACGTATCAATGGAAGCCGTTGCCTCATCTAAGACTAAGATCCTTGGGTCGGACAAGATTGCCCGGGCAAAGGACAACAGCTGTTTCTCACCTGTGGATAACAGATCTCCACCTTCCCCGACTTCAGAATCCAGACCATGATCCATCTTATTGACGACTGCTTCCGCATCAACTAATTTCAATGCCTGCCAGATCTGTTCATCTGTTGCGTCTGGATTGCCGTACTTCAGGTTGTCTCTGACAGAACCTGAGAATAAGTGCGGTGTCTGGAGCACATATCCAATATTGGAATGAAGCCACAACTGACTGCGTTCTCTTGCGTCTTTTCCATCAATTAGTACTTGTCCCTTTGTCGGTTCAAAGAACCGGCAGACCAGATTGACTAATGTAGATTTGCCAGCCCCCGTTTCACCAACGATTGCAACATTGGTTCCCTGCGGTACTTTTAGATTGAAGTTCTCTAATACCATTTCATTGCCGTCTGGATATTGGAATGATACATCTTTGAATTCAACGTCTCCATGAAGCGGTTCCCAATTCTCTTTCTTTGGGTGGAAGGTATCGCCATACTTCGCGATGACTTCTTTCGTATCAGCAACATCGGATTCTGTTTCCAGCAGTTTTGTATAACGTTCGATATTGACCTGAATTGCAATCAACGCAGAGATTGTTGTGATAATGCTCTGGATTGGTTCCAGCATGTTGATTGCATAGTTCATGAATACAGATAACGTACCAATCAGCATCACTCCCTGCAGCGTAATCTGACCGCCCTGCCATAATACAATTGCCAGGGCAACCGACCCCATCATTGTTACGAGAGAGGAGAAGGCTGCGCTGTAGCGCGTTGAGCGTACCGAGATGTTCTGCATTTCTGTCGTATCTTTTTGGAAGTCTTCATTGATGGTATCTTCGACTACCAACGTCTTGATGGACTTGGCACCCGTAATGCCTTCATTGAAGTTGCCTGTGATCTTACTGTTGATTTCCCGAATCTTGCGATTGAAGCCGACCAGTTTCTTTTGAAACAATGCGATGACCACCGACGCAATTGGCACAAGCACTACGATGTACAATGCAAGATGGACATTGATCAGCAGCATGTTGATCAGAATAAAGATCAGATAGGATCCGTTCCAGACAATATCCATCATCCGCCATGCGACCAGTTCACCAATTTTCCCGGTATCGCTCATGACTCTGGCATGGACGTAACCAACATTGTTTTGATTAAAGTACGCAAAGGACAGTTCCTGCAGATGATTGAATGAAGCACTGCGCAGATCGCGGTCAACACTCATTTCAACCTTTCCTGCCCAATACACACTGATAAAGTTAATGATGACTTGGAAGAATAGAATTGCTAAGAACAGCAGAATGAACCAGCCCATCGTATCCAATGTCTTTAATGCCACAAAGTGATTTAAGGCATACTGAATGAACAGCGGATAGATGGAATCAATTAAGGATGCCATGATGCCCATGAGGATCATGCCGGTAATGATGCCGCGGTATTTCTTAATGAGCGGCAGGATCTTTGGAATCCCAAAGTACTTCAGCTTGATGTTTGTATCTTTTTCTTCCATCATGCCTGCACCTCCTGTCCTGCACTGCGGCTCTGCAGATCATAGATACGGCGGTAAACACCATTCTGTGCCAGCAGTTCTTCATGCGTTCCATGTTCAACAATTTTTCCCTGATCCATCACGATGATCTGGTCCGCATTCATTAATGTTGTGATCCGGTGCGCAATTAAAATCACGGTGCTGTCACCGACATTTTCTTTTAATGCACTGCGGATCTTCGCATCGGTCTCAGCATCGACAGCACTGAGAGAATCATCAAATACCATAATCGGCGGCTTCCGGATCAGCATCTGGGCAATCGCTGCCCGCTGTTTCTGTCCACCCGAGAGAGTCACACCGCGTTCGCCAACGAATGTTTCGTATCCCTCTTTAAAGTGTTCTACCGCATGATCCAGTGCAGCTATCTTTGCGGCATACTGTACCTGTTCAAAGTTCGCTTCTGGTTCGGCAATCTTGATATTTTCTCCTAAAGAGCGGGAGAAGAGATATGGTTCCTGCAGGACCATACCAATATTCTTTCGTACCCATTCCGCTTTCATATCACGGATATCCACATCACCAATTTTGATGGATCCCTGTTTCAGATCATACAGGCGGTCCAGCAGATACATCAATGTACTCTTGCCGGAACCAGTACCGCCTAAGATGCCGACCGTCGTTCCTGCTTTGACGGTAAAGGATACCTGGTCCAGGATCTCGGAAGATCCATTGTCATATTGATAAGAGACATGATCAAAGACAATATCCTGATGCATGTCCGGCATGAGCGCATGTTCGATATCCTGTTCTACTTCACTGTTCATGATATAACGCAGACGGTCAATGGAAATCCCTGCTTTGCTTAAGTTGGAAATGACTCTGCCTAAGTTGCGGATTGGCCACATGATCATCATTGTGTAACTGATGAACGCAATAAAGTTTCCGCTGGTCAGTTCTCCGGCAACAGCCAACGCCGCCCCATAGCCAAGTACAGTTAAGATCTGTAAATACGTAAAGATATCTGAGCTCATCCAGAACGCTGCCAGCAGCTTCATCAGATGGACCCACATCGAGGTATATTGATTGTTCTGTTTTTCAAAACGTTCTTTCTCATACATTTCGCGGCCAAAGGCACGGACCACACGGACACCAGTCAGGTTTTCCTGCACAATGGAAGAAAGTTTTCCTTCTTCGATATCTGCCTTTTCAAACGCATCCCCAATCTTATGATGAAAGATCAGAGAATAGCCGACAATAATTGGAATATATAATGCAACCGCAAGTGCCAGTTTCACGTTCATCGCAAACATAAAGCAGAGAGTCAAAACAATCATTAAGGTTATCCGAAATAATGATGTCAATTGTTCGGAGAGGAAGACCTTGATCTGTTCCACATCGGAAGTACAGCGCTGAATGATATCCCCGGTACGATTCTCACTGTGCCAGGTAAACGGCAGATGCAGAATATGATCAAACAGCGAATCACGCATCGTCTTTACTAATTTCTCAGCACCGAACGAATTAAAGAGATTGAATAAGAAACGGAACAGTGCCGCAATTGCCGCCACGGCAATGACAATCACTGCAATCATCCATAAATGATTCCGCAGATATTCCACGCCACCCAAACCGGCAATCCATTCATTGACCCAGGATGGCAGCTGGGATGCTTTTGTGCCAAGAACAGTATCTACGGTATATGAGATGATCTTTGGATTGATCAGATCCAGTACAGATACCATGCACGCAAAAAGAATGGATACCACAAAGTATCGCATTGATCCTTTTAAGAAAAAGAGAACCATTTTTGTACGGGTAGGATATTTTTCGTTCATGCAGTCATTCTATCATGGCAAGGTATATATTTCATCGATGAGATACTGCCGTTCCAAAGAAAAGAACAGATTTCTCTGTTCTCTTACTATTAGATTCTTTTACTGTTACTATTTGCTCTTCTTTGCAGGGCGCCATAGTTTCACTAATTTATTATAAAGAATTGCGCCTTGATGTGAACAATCCGCTTTTAATGCAAGTGCATAATACTCGACAGACTTTTCATAATTTCCCATCCCGTAGTTTCCTAATGCAATTAAATAATCGCAATGAACGCGGTTCTTGATATTCAAGTCCTCATCAAATAACTGAAGGTCTGGTAAAGATACGGCAAAATAGTCAATCCGAACATTATCGAAATAATGCTTTTCACCATAATCAATCAGTTTGTGGAAGCATGACATTGCTTGGTCTTCCATACCTAACGCACGGTAAGCTAGACCCTTATAAAGAATCAGGTCAGCTGGCTGGTCATTATAGTACATCATACCTGCCGGCTCTGAATTTCCTAAAGTAGCAAGCTGCATTTCATCTTGGAATCCTTTTATATCTTTAAGCTGTTGATCAGCAATTCCGAGCCAATAATGGACGTTATTATCTTTAGCGATAATGAGTTTCCCTTCGCCAAGATTATCTGGGTAAGTCAGCGCTTTTGTCAGCAGTTCTTTCGCTTTTGCAGGATTTTCTTCCTTCAATTCTTGGACAGCAAGCTGTATTAGGCTGGTAACATACTGCGATGTTACTTTCCCTTCGCCGCCTTCCCATGGATGGAACTTATGAGCCATAATCAGATCATATGCTTTCTGATAATAACCAAGATCATTCAGCATCGTAACATATTCTACATACAGCTCATCCCTTTGATGCCACAATCCACTGTACTGATTGTAATTTGCAAATCTCTTCTTAACTGGAATGCCAATCTTTTTATACAATTGGTCTAGTTCCTGAAATATTCTGGCATCGCTATCATCTAAGCGGAATGCTTTCTCCATCAATTTTCTTGCTCTGACTTTATCATCCTTTTTGTTAAAATAAGCAAGCGACAGATTACGAAGTACTGTTGGGTAAGTATCATTTAATGACGCACTCTTCTTCCAGAAAGCTACAGCGTCTTCATATTGTTTTTTATCGTAAAGCAGACATCCCAAATAATATGGTGCATAACTGTCTTCAGAGTTGTTCTCAATTGCATACTTCAAAACAGCAATATCTTCAAGACGATCTGGGAAACAATACTTAGGATCTTTGCTTGCTGCTGTTTTCAAAAGCTTTTCACTATATTTCTTATCATAGTGAGCCGCATATGCAGCTGCATAATATACAAGCATAGGATCTTCTTTTGTACATAGTTGCAATGTTTTCACAGCATCTTCATAGAATCCTGCATCTGCATAATCCATAGCGCATTCGATGAAAGAAGAAGACCGATTTTGCATTATCTTCATGATTCTGTCTGTATTTTTTTTCTGCTTTAATTTCTCTAATTCGAGATTACTAACATAATCAAATGGATCCAGTTCAATGTTCTTTTGGAACCATTCTTCTGCTTCATTTTTACGTCCGAGTTGTACCAGCAGAATCCCTCTTAAAGCGCGTGCCTTTAAATTGTGGTAGTTTTTAATGAGGCTCTTTTCTACATGTTCTAAAGCAGTACGGAAGTCATGATTTTGGGATGCAATTACTGCTAGATAATAATAACTGCGTTCCTGGTCTTCAGCTGTCCACGTTGCTTTATAGAAAGCATCATAGGCTTCTGACAATCTTCCTTGATACCAAAGTGAAAGACCAAGGCAGTAATATGCTTCACTGTCATAAGGATTTGGATTTTTCCATGTCATTCTTTTTAATGCAGTACGGAAATATGTTTCACTCTTTGCAAATTGTCCCCTTCTCAAAAGCAACATACCATAGGCAGTATTGGTCCGAATATCACCAGAATCTCTGCGAAGTGCTTCGAGATAATATGGATCAGGATCATATGTTGCATGACGATACTGCTCAATATGAAGACCTGTCAGATACAGTTCTTCTACTGTCATGATTTCTTCTGGCTGTTTTGCTGGTACCATTGGATCTGGAATCTTTTCTATCTTCTTTTCTTTCGGGGTATAGCTCAGAATGTTTCTCCCACTGGCATCATATACATCTAATGTTAAATGTGTCTCTGGAATATCTGTTTTAATATCTTCTTCCAAAACTTTTGTCGGACTAATTGTTCCCTTATATGAGTAGATTTCTTTCTCACCAGAATGAAGAACAACTTTTGCGTTCGGATACACTGCTGTCGTATAAACTACGATATGCGCATTATTATGATCTTTTTCAAGATTCATAACACATTCAATACTGGCATTTTTAACCATACTTGCCTTTTTGTATGGCATGAAATACTGCGTGAATGTTTTTTCTTCAAAAGGTTTTAGCCATGTAAAATCCGGCTGGTTATCGGTATACATACCCGTCATCAATTCAATGTACGGACCATTATGATCTGTCAAATTACGATCCCATGCTTTTCCAAAATCTCCACATCCCCATGTCCACTGTTTTTTACCCGGACTCACATGATGATCTGCAATATGTAATACACCAGCCTCCAGGTGGTAGTCATAACCGCCAACAAAGTTGAAATCAGAATGATATGCCATATAACTGGTAGGAACTGGGATATTTTTATATCTTGATATATCTACACCTCTGCCATAGTCATATTTATAGTAAACACCTGTTGCAATTGGGAATTTAGAAACATCTCTTTTTCCATGATCAAACACAGCCGTAACATCTGGCGGGAAAATTGATTGTGTATACTCATTAACCGCTACTGCTGGATTTGCCCACCATAAGAAAGTCTGAGGCAAATTTGTACGGTTGTACAGGCGACCCTTGATTTCAAGATATGCTTTATCTGGATATAGAGTAAATACCATTTCGCCTTTGGTACCATACATCTGATCAACTTCGCTGCATAAAACGCTTACGCTTCCATCTTCATTTTTTTTGATTGTATGATCAACTGGAGAAAATGTTGTGGGTCTATGATGCTGCGGCCAGTTAAATTCAATTCCTCCTGAAATCCATGGGCCAGTCAAGCCAACCAAAGCCGGTTTAATCACCTCGTTATGATAAACGAAATCATAATCGTTCGTTTTGTCATATGCGCGTTGGATTCTGCCGCCAAGTTCTGGCAGCACCATAATTTTCAGATAATCATTTTCTAAGAATACTGCATGGTATTCTTTATCTTCTTTTTTATCATAAATTTTATCAATGACTGGATAAGGATAAACTTTACCACTGCTTCCTTGGTAGACTCTCTTTTCAAGAAACATTGGATTCTTATCTGGTTTTCCTACTCCATACGTAGGAATCTTGACTGTTTCTTCCCAAACTTCTGCTGTGCCAGGTTTCTGTTTCATGTTGTCATCTCCATCATTTTCTATATTTAAATATATTGCTTATACTATTTGTTCATTTCTTTTTATAATGTTATACTTTTTAAAAGTTGATTTATTTTTATTGCTTATTTTTGGAGGCACATATGAGACCATATGAACCAGGTATCATGAAAAAAAGTGAAATCTATTTCTGCAGCCCCGGTACGAAAGAAAATCAGGATCTTTTTTTTCGCCCATTATGTGTAGGACATTATTTTTGTGACAAGAATTACAAAGTAGAACGCACAAACTATGATAGTTTCCTTGTTATTTATGTCATGGAAGGATCACTATTTGTTAAAAACATGAATCATGAGAAGACACATATTGTAGAACACGGAAATTTTGCGCTGCTTGACTGCTATCATCCTCATTGTTATGGAACGACTACTGGGTGTGAAATCCTTTGGGCCCATTATGATGGGCCAGAAGCGCGTAGATACTTTGACTACATGTATCAATCTGGTTCACTTCCATTACCAACTGACTCTGAAACTGCATATCGAAATCTAATGTCACTTTACAATGTTTTCCATGAGAACAAACAAATGAATGAACCACAGCTTTCCAAATTCATTATCGGAATATTGACCGAGTTTATGACAGGCATCAACGGAACTGGTTCTTCGATTTCTAGAAAACTTGAGAATGTCAGATCTTATATCGATGACAATGTCAAAGAAGATCTTTCTCTGGAAGAACTAGCTGACTATGCCGGTCTCAGTCCATTTTATTTTTCCCGTCAATTCAAGAAGAAATTTGGGATGACTCCTTATAACTATGTCATTCATTCAAGGCTTGGCATGGCTCAGTTTTACTTGAAGTCCACGGATCTTACTGTTAAAGAAATTGCTTATCGCTGCGGGTTTAATGATGTATGTAACTTCTGCACTTGTTTTAAAAATAAGTTAGGATCGACACCGGAACAATTTCGCAATTCTAATCATTCAATCGACTTTGAAAAAATATAACATGAATAAAATTGATGCAGACTCCGAATGGCAGGATGCCGTTCGGAGCCTGCATACAGAGAGAAAAGAATATTAATTACTAATTAATTAGTTTGCTTCACTGCCCATGACATCCTTGTAGTTATCTGGTGTTGTCATGACTGCATCTACAGCGTTTTCAAGCTGTACATCTTTCTTATCGATGAGGTCAAATAATGCTTTTACAGATCCTTCACCAATTGCAACATCGGAGAAGAATGGAGCAGCCTTCATTGCGGAGCCCTTCTTGTATTCATCTTTAGCAAGATATGCGCCCATACCTACAGCAACTGAGTTCTTATCAAGTCCAGCTGTTTCAAGCGCACGGACAGCACCAACAACGCCTTCCTCATTTGCGCCAAAGACAATCCACTTCTTAATTTCTGGATGACCAGTAAACATAGCTGCGGACTGAGTATTGCCCTTATCAGTTGTGCCATCATAGTCGACAGTAAACATACGTCCATTTGTCTTATAGTCTGGATATGTTTTATAAATGATTTCGGATTCTCCATCTGTACGTGGTACACAGGAAGAAACTGTATTCATTGTCATCATTAACAATCCTGTGGATGAATCTGTATCAAGCTTATTCGTCTTGATGTAATCACATACCCAAGTACCAACTGATTCACCAATTACTTTGCCAGAAATCCCAACCCAAGGAACGAGTTTTGTTCCAGCAGACTCTAATGCATCATCACATGCAACGACAGAAAGATTATTCTCTTTGCAGAGATCAACAATGTTCTGAGACATTGTCTGATCAGGAGTACATGTAACAATACCATCTGCTTTATTTGCAATTGCATTGTTAATTGCATCCAATTCCTTCTGTGGGTCTGTCTGAACATCGACATAGTTGAATGTGCCGCCGGCTTTTTCAACATAAGCCTTCGCAGCTTTTCCTTCATTCAGGAACCATGTCTGATCGCCAGATTTGTAAATTCCATAAACTACAAGCTTTCCATCTCCATTTGCATCATGCAAAACACTGCTAGAAGATGAACCATTGGAAGATGATGCGGATGTGTTCGTTGCTGCAGAACTGCTGCATGCAGTCAACGAGAGGGCAGCTGCTAATGATAAAGCAGACATGCCGATTTTGTAGATATTTTTCATACTTTCTCCTTTTTCCCACTTAGTTTTTTCACTAAGTTCTTTCCCCGTTCTTTACTGACTTATCCAATCTGCTTACTGATTTCAAGAAGTTTCTTTTCCGAATTCTTTTTACGCAGATAATCTGTAGCTAATGCACCAAGAAGCAGCGCACCTCTGGCAACATACTGCCAGAAACTTGAGACGCCGACCATTGTTAGACCAGTATTGAAACTCTGGATTAGCAATACGCCAATTACAGTACCGAACATGTTTCCAACGCCGCCTGAGAATGATACACCGCCAAGAACGACTGCTGTGATAGCATCAAATTCCAAGTTTACATTTGCTGATGGTTGGCCAGTCTGCATTCTTGCAACATAGATGACACCACCTAAGGCACACATCACACCCATCATAAAGAAGGATATTGTGATAATCTTTTTTGGATTCAAACCGGCTAAACGCGCTGCCTGAGGATTACCACCAATTGCATATACGCTTCTGCCAAACTTTGTTTTTGCAAGGATGAAACCGAAGATTACAAACGCTGCAATCATAATCCATACGGATACCGGCAAGCCAAGCATTCTGCTCTTACCAAGCCAGACAAACGATGCATCAGCAACCGGTACTGGAATACCGTTGCAAATGATGTAGGCAAATCCTCTGATGATTGCCTGTGTTACTAATGTCGCAATAAATGCTTCAATATGAATTTGGTTGACCATGAATGCATTAAACAGACCAACGCATCCACCTACAAGCATGCATACTGGTAATGCAAGCCAAATGGACCATCCCCAGTTTGTTACCATGATTGCTGATAAAACACCAATAAACGCGCATAATGATCCAGGGCACAAATCATTTTCCAATTCAATGATTAAATAAGTATGTCCAACCGCAACCAATCCAACCAATGCAGCTGCTGTGAGAATATTGATAAGATTTGTCATCGTGAAATAGTTACTGTTCAGCATACTGAATAAAGTAATTACGATGATTTGAGCGATAATCAAAACCAATTGGTTACCACTGAGTTTTATTTTTTTTAGTTTCATGATATTTTCCTTCCTTACCGGATCATAGCTAGGCTTAATAATTTGTCTTCCGTTGCATCTTGTCTCATTACTTCACCACTTACCTTACGTGCTCTCATAACGATTACACGATCAGAAAGGCCTATGATTTCAGGAAGCTCCGAAGATATTAGAATGACGCCCAATCCTTGTTTTGCAAATTTCATAATCATTTGATAGAACTCAGCTTTTGCTCCGACATCAATTCCTTTTGTTGGTTCATCTAGGATCAGGACTTTTGGCGTTGTTGCCATCCATCTTGCAACAATACATTTTTGTTGGTTACCGCCTGAAAGTTCTGATATTTTTTTATCAATATTTGGTGTCTTGATTTCAAAACTTCTCACACCTTCTTCAGCCACTTTTGTTTCTTTCCTGCTATCAATGACACCGAATTTATTTGCATTTTGGTCAAGCATCGAAACATTGATATTTCCTTTAACACTTAAATTCGACAAGATTCCCTGCGTCTTTCGATCTTCCGGGACAAGCACAATACCATGCTTTCTTGCATCCCCTGGATTGTGGCAGTGTATCTTCTTCCCCTCTAATGTGATTGTTCCACCCCTCATTGGATCTGCGCCGATAATTGCTCGCATTGTTTCAGTACGGCCTGCACCGACTAGTCCAGAGAATCCTAATACTTCTCCTTTATGCAGTTGGAATGAAACATCATCTACATAATCCGAAGAAAGGCCTTTTACATCTAGGAGTACATCTCCGATTTCTTTATTTCGATCAAGATTGTTGTAAATTGAGCCGAGATCTCTTCCAACCATCAGCTTAATCATTTGGTCTTCCGTCGCTTCTTTTGTAACTAATGTCGTAATGTAATGTCCATCTTTAAAGATGGCAACTTTATCAGTAATTGCAGATAACTCACTCATACGATGTGAAACATAAATGATGATTTTTCCTTCTTCTCTGAGTTTCTTGATGATTTCAAATAGACTGTCAATTTCTGTATCTGATAAGGAAGCCGTTGGTTCATCAAAGCAGATTACTTTAAGATTATCGCGGCTGTACGCTTTCATGATTTCTACCATCTGCTGATATGCAATGGAGAGGTTTTTGACTTTTTCCGACGCTTCCATTTTTAGGCCAAACTGATCAATGATGCGCTGTGCATCTTCGTTTGCCTTAGATGTATTGATTACACCGTAATGACTCGTTGGCATTCTCCCAAGAAAGATATTCTCTGCAACGCTGAGCTCAGGCAATATCTGGCGTTCCTGATAAATGACAGATACACCCGCCGCAATTGCTTCCTTTGGATCCTTGAAGTGTTTCTCTTCACCATTGATCAAATATTGTCCTTCATCCGGCTGGTAATCACCATTCAATGTTTTTAATAATGTTGATTTTCCTGCTCCATTTTCACCTAAGAATGCTAGAACTTCACCGCTATATGCAGTGAAGCTCACATCATTCAGAGCTTTCACACCAGGAAAATACTTTGTAATATGGCGAAATTCTAGAGTATCTGCCATTGTTTACCTTCTTTCTTAAACTTTTTATTCTTTGCTTTTTTGCATGCCCAATAGCTGTATGCGCTTTCATCTCTTACGCTGTTTATTATAGGTTTGGTTTACCTTTGTGCAATTAGATAAACTTGCCACATTATTTTGAAATATTGCTCTTTTAAAAAACAATAACAAATTAAAAAAAGCTGAAATCAGCAGTACTCCGCCGTTTTCAGCTCTTAGAAAAAGAAACTATTATATTCTTTTTATATTGCTGTCCTGGTTCTGTTATTTGAAACGGAGCTTCTTTGATATGACATGCATCAGGCCAGTTCTGTGCTTCTAATGCAATTGCGCATCCTGGTGACCCACTTGCGCCGTCAGCAAGTGCGATTTCATGATTTAGATATCCCCCGGAATACATCACAACTGTATTTTGATCTGTATAAAGATTCATTGTAATTCCAGACAAATTGCTTTTGAGTATAACAGCAGGCACATTCCAATAGTCTCTGTCATTCAATATATACGCATTATTATAACCATGTGCATTTTTTAATTGTATGTCTTCAGCATATTTTGTTATTTGATTTGCAATTGTACAAAGCTGTCGATAATCAAACGCAGTGTTTTCAACCTTAAATCGTCCAATTGGCAAATGATCCGCATCGTTATACAGAACCTCATCCGCATCAATCATCAAAGATTCATCAAGTGAGTCTGAACCAACAGTACCATTTAGATTCCAATAAGTATGATTAGACAGGTCAAAATATGTTGCTCGATCACTGGATGCTTCATATTGTATATGAAGGCACATCCCGGGCCCTATAGAGTAGATAACCGTGACTATCCGATTCCCTGGCCAGCCGTCTTCTCCGTCATTTAAGCATACTGTCAATTTTACAAAATCGTTTTGTTGTTCTCGAACCTCAAACAATTTATGCGAAAGATTATGCCTACCTCCATGAAGAGTTGTTTTTCCTTCGTTTTGATCTAATTGATATTGTTCTCCGTGAATCCAAAGCTCGCCATTACGGATTCTACCTGCTGCTGGCCCAAGAGTGGCTCCTGAATATGTATCACTGTTTTGATATTCCTTCGAACTTGGCAACGCTAAAGTCAGTTCCTTATCCATGCAACTATGTAATTTTACACTACATAAAGTTGCGCCCAACGGGGAAATACAGCAGCGAATCAAACTATTATCAAGAATTATTTCCTTAGGATTATCATCCATAAAATCCTCCACAAATACGATTTTCATTTTACACTTATGTATTTTTAATACAATTTTTATTACACACATTATGAATTAATTTATTTAAAATCACAAAAAATCCCGCTTTTGCGGGATTACTTTCCATGTTTAATTTTTCGTAACGTATGGTAGATGCTGTTCATCGGTGAAAGCTGTACTTCAAACTCTCCCAACAGTTCAATGACTTCGCCATTGAATTCCTTCTTGAACAGATAGACACCATAGTCATCCGCACTCTCGTCAAAGATACCAGAGATGCCATATAAGTTATAGCGCTTGATACCATGTTCCATACCATACTTCATCATCTGCCAATGCAGGGCAAATGGAGATGCGAACTGTTTGTATTCTTCATATACGCCTGCTAACAGACACATGATTTCATTTTTATTCACAAAGAAGACACTGCTGGATAATGCCAGTTCTGTTCCTCTTTCTGCTTTCAGTTTCTCGGCTTCTTCAATTCGCTTTGTATACGAAGCTAAGACTTCTTCACTGACTGCTTTTCGTTTTGTAATCTTAGAAGAATCTGGATTCTTGGCAAGCTTTTCATTGCAGTCATCAATCACTGCCTGCTCACTTGCGGCATCTTCATGCAGGGTCTCGAGATAATAATCTAAGTTGATTACTGCGCTCAGGAACATTGCATGTCCACGGCTGCCAAAGATTCTTAATAAATCACGATAGTAGTCCGCACTGCGTACTTCAAAGCCGCGCCGTTCTCCGGTTGCGACCGCAACACGGATAAATTCATCGACATTGGATTCGTCCAGTTCCTTGGTATAGATCTTATACTTGATGGTCCGCTGGACACTGCGTCTTGCGTTTCTCTCAAAGCTTGCCAGCAGTGAATCTTCCGTATGGCCTTCCAGAGGAATGACATACATCCAGCGGCATTCTCTTGTCAGATCGATACCGCGGGTAAAGCCATGATGTTTATAACCACATCCGACAATCGTATCAAAGACATCACTGTTGTCGTAACCATTCTCGACCAGATTGCCATCCAGGTCTCTCTGCTTATATGGGATGTATGGGTCAAAACGAAGTGACAGTGACTTCTTTTTCTTCGCATATTCTTTTAAAGAATTCAGGAAGAAGGTCAGCAGCTCCTTGTTGTGGAAATCAATTAAGAAACCACGCGGGGCATAATATTGACGGTACCCCATCACAACACGGTACGATAACATTCCGACGGCGATGATCTCACCATTCTCTTTGACACCAACATATTCACTATGAAACCCGGAAAGTTCACGCATTTCTGCCATGTCTACCGACTGCCAGATGTTGTAATCTTCCCGTGCTTCGGAAAACTTTTGAAATTCTTCTTTGGTCAATTCAACAAATTCCATTTTTATAACTCCAATTCACCGTCTTATTATACTTCATATGTACGGTGTTTTCTAATCTGCGCCTAGAGCTGCTTTAATGGGACAAGATCTAGTTCTTTGCAGGCTTCTACTTTGTCTTTGGATCCAATGACACAGATTGTGCTGTCTGGTAAGACCTTCTTTAAGATCTCTCCATATTCTTTCAGCTTCTCTTTCTTCATCGTGAGAAGTTCTTTCCGTGTCTTTTTCCGCATTGCATATGTAATCTGACGGAAATACATTGTATCGCCGACCCGCACTTTCGCCGCTGGTGACAACAGGCTCTCGCCTGCCGCAATCGCACCAATGATCATGGAATCTAGATCCATATCGCTCTCTGCAAGCTTGATCAAATATTCTGCACAGCCGAGTGCCGCATGATACAGATTCATTGGGTCTGGATCACGGTAAGAATAGATGCCGATGTTGCCATTCGCATTCACCGCAAAGCCAGTGCCATATGCACCACCTTTGACTCTGACTTCATTCCATAACCAATCATAGGTAAGGATATGTGCCATCACGCGCATCTGCGGTTCATACGCAAATTCATGATGACAAAGATTGACGTTCATCACTCCATAGGCAATACCTGCCGGAATCAGTAATGATTCATTCTGTGGATTCATTAAAGGATAATGGACCTTTGCCCGGTTGGCATCATAGGTATGCAGGAAGTTCAGCACTTCTTTCACCACTGGGATATTCTCTTCACCAGTAATGGATACGGTAACTCTTGCCTTGGAGAATAAGACATCCGCATAGAGTTCGCACTCCTGCAGGAATGTATCAATCTGTGTTTCGTAGTTATCTTCGAATTCTTTTTCGAACCGGCCGCTTTCATAGCCGCCGACATATTCACGGAAGACACCTTCTGCACTCTGCTGTGCTGCTGCCCGGCGCATTGCGTCTGCATGTCCAGCATTGATCAGTTCCTGACGGAAGTTCTCATTGTCCTGTTTCAGCAACGGAAGAATGGTATCTTTTTCATACATGGTCTCCTGCAGGATTTCCTGTAAGAGTGGTACTGCCTTCTCAATGTTCTGCTGCAGAGCAGAGACAGAGACCGATAAAATCGGTGTACAGGAGTCTGGTTCATTCTTCATCGAATATGCATCTAAGGCAATCGACAAGTCGCCAAGATCCCGCTTCATATTTTTCTGCAGCTGGGCAAGGGTATGTGACTTTGTCCGCAGGTTCGTCAACAAAGTTGACCAGAAACCAACGGAAGGAAGATGCTCCCGCGTAATCCCGGCCATATTGAAATACAGGTTCATGTATACAATCCCATCTTCCTGCGGATGGACAAGAACCGGAACACCCTGTACTTCTTTTTCGGTATACGGGAAATCTTCTGGTGCTTCATCAATATCTTTTAAAGAAAGCTTTGGTAAAGCTGCGAGAGCTTCTGGAATATCTTCTGCTTCCTGCCAGCTGTCGAGGTTCTCATTCAATGCGACATACGCCGTGACCTGATCTCCCCATGCCTTCTTCGCATCTTTTAATTTCTTTTGTTCTCTCTTCAATCTTGCCTTGCCGGCAGTATGTGAAGGGACTGCAATAACTGTCTTTAAATGTTCTTCATCTAACAAGAACTCTTTTAACAGTTCTTCAAAGTACCCTTCTTTGACTTTCTGGCGAAGTGAATCAAAGTACGCTCCTTCTTCCAGATATAAAGCTGGGTCTCCATCATAGAGCCAGCTGTTCATGGCACGTTCAGCATACATCAATCCGGCTGGTTCATGTTTCTCACGATATTTAAATTCCATCTGATTCAGCGTTGCATTAAGTTCCTCATGATTCAGGCCTTCTTTGACCAGTGTCTCCGCAGTGGCATGAATGACATCGCGCAGTTTCTGATAGGATTCTTCATTGGTGTTGCGCACCGTTAATACAGCCCACGGCTGCTGGATGCCGTTGTACAGATCCACTTCAACATCCTGGCCCAGACCTGCTTGAATGATATTCTTTTTTAATAACGTATCATTGTTGGCGACAAGCACATCATTCAGTGCAGACCATGCCATATTCTTTTCGACATCTTCATAGGAGCTGATGATCTTCGCAATCGCGACCTGTGTGCGGTCTTCTAACGGGTCCTCTTCTGCTACTTCGTATTCGTAACGGTGGACATCGGTTGCACCGACTTCCTGCATGGGAATGCGGAAATCCAGATCTTCTTTTTCATATTGGGAAAAGTATTCTTCATTGATGAATGCTAAACATGCGTCAATGTCCAGATCACCATCCAGCCAGACTCTAGCATTGGTTGGATGATAGAACTTCTGGTGTGTCGCAATGAACTGCTCATAAGAAAGATCGGTAATATGTTCTGGATCACCGCCGGAGATATATTTATAACAATTGTCTGGGAATAACATCCGGTTCAGTTCATCCACAATGGATTCATCCACCGAAGAGAATGCGCCTTTCATTTCGTTCAGGACAACACCTTTATACGTTGGTTCATCCTTGGAATCACGGATCTCGTAATGCCAGCCTTCCTGATAAAAAATATTTGGGTTCGTATAAATTGCTGGGTGGAACACCGCATCCATGTATACGGACATCAAATTCATAAAGTCTTTCGTATTGCGGGAAGAGACCGGATACATTGTCTTATCCGGCGCTGTAAAAGCATTCAGGAATGTCTGCATGGAACTCTTTAACAGTTCCACAAATGGTTCCTTGACGGGATACTTCTTGGATCCATTCAGTACCGAGTGCTCCAGAATATGGAAAACACCTGTATCATCGCAAGGTGTTGTCTTAAAGGTGATGGCAAATGTCTTATTGATATCGTTCCGTTTCATCCATGCCAGTTTAGCGCCTGTCTTTTCATGTTCAAAAAGATAGAGCGTTCCTTCACAATCCGGCAGGTTCTGCTTCTTGACCAAGCGGAAACCGTGAACGAGTTCGTTTTTTTTCAATTCCATGAGATTCCTCCGTACCTTCTTTATTCTAACTGCTTTCTGTATATTCTTGTATCGAATTGCCTAAAAGAGAGGCTATTTCGCCTCTGGTGTGATCTCCACAAAGAATGTATTTCCCTGGACTGAACTGCCGCTGCCATAGTTAAAGTAGTCTGCCGTGCAGAAATTAAATGTTTTCTCATCAGCCGGCATTTCAAAGATCAGCGTTCCGGTCTTTGTCTCTTTTTCTGCCAAGGTATAGTCCGCCGGAAGTTCATCACTGAGATACAGCACATCACTTGTCTGCGTCATCGGATAAGCATAGTCCCCGGCCGCAGCGGTTGCACTGCTGACGGGATTGCTGACACCGCCGGATTCTTCGGTATCTTCTTCGGAAGAAGTTTCACTGGTAACTTCCTGTAATTGAAAATGCCCATCGGTCATTGCCAGTTTTCCTTTATAAAGATTTTCGACCGTGATATTCACTACCACAAACTGTTTGCCGTCGTCTGGCTTGTAATCCTGAATTGCATTAGTCGTATAACAGTCATTCACCGTAAAGTTATAGAACATTGTCTTTACTGGTTCCTTCATCGAACCGGTAACGGTCTTATAGTTTGTACAGGCTGCCAGTGTACATGCGAGCATCCCGGCAAGAATGCTTTTCTGGATGACTTTCATTTAAAAGTCCATTTCCTGCGGATCTCCCGCAAAGGAAGAAAAGACCGCATGACCATTTCTCAGGTAGTAGACAGCAGTATTGCCATCGCCTGCCTGATACATTCTTTTTAAACTTGGATATTCCTCCAGCAGGCTCTGCTGTGCTTCCATCCGTTCGTCATGAACGGCTTCCCCGGAGACGCGCAGCCATTGTCCCTTCATGAAGGCACAGATCTCAACTTTCGGATTTTCTGCCAGCTGTTGAGCAACCTTCTTTTTCAAGCCAGTTTGAAAATACAATTTTCCTTCAAAGATATGTGCTGTTCCAAACGGACGGACTCTTGGCTGATCTCCTTCTACGGTAGCGAGGTAATAGGTTTGTGCTTCTTTTAAGAACTGACAGACTGTCTCTAAATTGTTCATCTTGGTTTCCTCTTATTTGTTTGTATACAGAATGATCCATCCCGTGTTCTGCAGGTAGTAGCCTTTCGCAATCTCACTGGTGCTGCCTTGGATTGTCAGTGTATCGCAGCTGCCGGTACTGGTATACGTGTATGTGATATCTTGGTTCTCCACCGATGGCAGGATACTGTCTGCATTTGGCTGCTTCATTACTTTTTCTTTTATACGGCCCTGGTCATCATATTCATAGGAAATGTCCATCAGGATATCACCGTTCTCTTTGGTCGTTGTTTCATGGATCTTACTGCCGGCTTTGTTATACGTGAATGTTGTTGAAGATCCATCCGTGTATTGAATGTCCGTTAACGTATCCCCGGTATAGTGATACGTGCCGGTCACCGTTCCCGAGGTGCTCTTGATCAAAGCCGAAGTAATCTGATTGTCACTGTTATAGGTATATACGGTACTGGTCTTCTTTACGGAAGCCGTCGTGGTCACTGTCACCAAGGTTGGATTGCCCTGTTCATCCTTTGTGACTGCCTGTACAGAATAAGCAGCTTTGCCATCACTCAGCAGCCAGGAAGCTTCCACTTCTTTGTCACTGCTGAATTGGTTATAGGTAATCTTGGAAGTATATTCCGAGACGTACTCTTTCATTGTCTTTAACGAACGGTCATCGTTGTATTCCAGATCCACTTGATACAGCTTCTTGCCATTGGATACGGCACAGAGCTTGGTTGGATCTCCCCATGCATTATAGACATTGCCATTGTCATCCGTATACGAACCGTCATGATCGACCGCCTGCAAACGGATGTACGTGTGGTCATTCTCATCTAATTCATACTGCTTTTCCAGATTTTCTTTCGCATCGCCGTAATTGCTTTGGGCAATCTCTTGATCAGCCAGTTTCTCATACGTGCGGATCAGTGCCTCTTTGACACCTTTCTGTTCCGAACGACAATCTTGATATTCCTGCAGAGCTCTGCTGTAATCTCCTTGCTGGTAATACGCATCGCCAAGTTTCAAGCCAGCATCTTCACTGCCGCCATAGCGTTTGGCATTGAGCAGCGGTTCCATTGCGGCTGTATAATTTTCTTCTTCTAAATAGGCAATGCCGCGCTGGTATTCATCACTTGCATATTTTTTCACACCGAAGAATGTTCCCGCAACGATGGCAATAATGACTGCTACGACGATCTTTGTCGGCATGGACAAATGATTGATCAGCTTAGAACCTTCATTGTTTGTTTCTTTTGGTTTCTTGCGTGCTGTTTTCCGGCGCTTTGCCGGTTTCTTTTTTTCGGGTACGGGTGCTGCTGTCTTTGGTGTCTCGCTTGGATGATTCTTTGTATAAGCACATTGCAGATAATAAATGACCTGTGATTCACTGAGCGAAAGAATCTGTGCAATCGCGGCTGGACTCTGTTTTTCCAGGCAGTGCATCAGGACAACAATGCGCTCTTCATAGTCAAGATCCCGCAGTGTCTTTTCGGTATCCGTAAAGGAATCCAGTGTTGGTTTCCCTTCTTCTTTGTCTTTGGCATCCTGAAATAAAATTGGGTCTTTCGCACGGATCCAGGCAACACTGGCAAGTGCGATGGAATGAATGTCCTGCGGATTCTCAGCGGCAATCTTCTTGGCCACCGCAAGGTTTCCCGTATACGCTTCCGCAAGCTGCACAAAAACAGCCGTATCACTGGACGGTGCTTTTGACAGCGGTGCCCCGCAGTTGGTACAGAATTTTGCGCCTTCTTTATTTACATATCCGCATGCATTACATTTCATACATCTCTCCAAAAAAGATTCCAGATATTCTGGAATCTCAAATTAGTACATCAGTTTCAAAATATCAATTTCTGCTCTGCCTAAGCTGATCCGGTCTCCTTCATGGATCCGTGCTCTGCCAAGAGGCGGCAGCTTGGTGCCATTTAAGAAGGTACCGTTATGTTCCGAGACATCTTCCAGATACAGACTGCCATTCTCTTCAATGATCTGGGCATGTCTGCGTGAGACGGCTGGTTCAGAGATCACTAAGTTGCAGGAAGCTGTTTCTCTTCCCATTAAGCATGGGAAATTTGTAATGGTTGCTTCGGTCGTCTGTCCATTGATGGTAATGTGAACAACTGCGCCAGTCACTGAAGAGCCCTTGACCGCAAGCGGTGCTTCTAAGTTCTCTTCCGGTAATGGGTCTGCATTCAATGGTGTCATTCTCTGCGCTGGCTGTGGATTGACCGCAGCAGGTGCAGGACGTACATTGCCTGCATGTCCGGATTTATTCTTGTTTGGCTTGATCTCATTGCCTTCTTCATCTACATAGTAGATGTTTCTCTTCACTGCCAATACCATGACAGCGACAACGAGAACGGCAACGATGCCAATCAATACGAAGATAATCATTTTATCAATTGCAGTATTGTTAAACATATTCTTTTACCCCTAATATTGTTACCCTAATATCATACAACAAATGAAAGAAACTGGCTATTTTTCAACAGAGGCATCCATTCGTGCCTCCCGGCGGATCCGCGCAAACACATAGAAGTAGATAAAAATGACCACCAGAACGAAGACAAGGATTGAAAGATTGGAACGGATCATCAAGGTCGCATCATAAATCGTATGGAACAGAATTGCAAAGAGGACACCCGTAAATAGATTTGCGGTCGTACCTACTTCATCCCCTGCTTTTTCACAGACTTTTGCCCGTCCGTAATAGATTCCCATATAAGCACCGAAGCTCATATGTGCCGGGATTGACAACAGAGCACGGGGCAATGCCACACTCAAGCCGCCATAAAGAAAGACATATAAGATATTCTCAAATGCCGCAAAGCCCAGCGAAACAAAGATCGCATAGACAACTCCGTCAAAGCGGTAATTGAAGGCTTCGTTCTTCCAGCTGAACTTCTTTAAGAAAAAGAACTTCATCACTTCTTCAAAAATACCAACTAGAACAGCATTCAGCAGAATCTCTTCCAGGGAAGCGGTACTGCTGTCGATATCTTTGACAAAGACAAACTCCAAGATCATTGCGGCAATGGCAGCGAATACACCGCCGCCAATCAGTTTCCACAACAGCGAACTTGGTTCCTTCTCAATACTGTCTAAACGATATACATACTGTAATAAGAAGATGACCGGTAATAATGCAGCAAGACCATAAATCGCAATAATTTCAACCGAAGTTGTAATCATCAGCACTGGCCTCCCTTATTATGGAATTCTTCATAGATCTTATTCTTGGCAATTCCGGTACGTGCCGCGGTATCCTTGATGGCATCCTTGGTCGAAAGACCGGCATTGATTGAATCCTGCACCATGTCCATGATGGCACTCATATCGACATCCTTGGAATAATCTTCCTGATTGCCTTCCATGACAATTACCATTTCCCCTTTTAATTCTGGGACAATTGGCAGGATCTCGGAAATCTTGCCGCGCAGAAATTCTTCATGGATCTTTGTCAGTTCTCTGGCAAGGACCATATTCCGGTCGCCAAAGACATCCATGCAGTCCTGCAGACATTTCTCAATCCGATGCGGTGCTTCATAGAAAACCATCGTCATCGGGTATGCTTTGTATTCCTTCAGTTTCTTGACGCGGTCTGCGTGCTGCTGCGGCAGGAAGCCAATAAAGATGAACGGCTGTGCCACAAGGCCTGAAGCGACCACCGCATTTAAGAACGCACTTGGTCCAGACACCGGGACAACGTTGTATCCAGCAGAAGTCGCTAATGACACAATCTTCTGGCCGGGATCATTAATCAAAGGATATCCTGCATCGGAGATCAATGCGACATTTTTTCCTTCGGCTAAAAGATCCAGAATTCCATTTGCGCTCGCCTCTTCATTAAAGTTATGATAGGCAATCAAATGGCTGTGGATCTCATAATGCTTCAACATCTGTCCGCTGGTACGGGTATCCTCACAAGCAATGACATCAACGGTCTTTAACACATCAATGGCACGCGGACTCATCTCGGTCAGATTTCCAATGGGAGTCGGCACAAGATACAATGTTGGCATTTCATTTTCAAAGGAATGCTGACGGTTCATTTTGTTTCCCCAGAATCCTTCTTACGACCGAATGTACGTACAGTCACGTTCTTGGATTCCTGTACAGGTTTCTTTGCTTCGGTATTGTGATGGAAGTTGTTGTTGTTCCGGTTGTGATTATTATTGTTGTTCTTATTATCAAAGTGTTTTCTTTGATTGTTGTTGTTATTGCCATGGCCAAAGGAACGTGTATCCGAAGAAGTTGGTGCTGCTAAGACACGGTCTTCCTTCTTTGGTTCTTCCGCCGGACGGTTGGTATGAATGATTGTCTTATGTCCTGGCTTATCGGTTGCAGGATCTCTCTTCTTCATGACCGCGCCCTTACGAGGTATCGCTTTGTTTCTTAAATCATCCAAAGTGATGAAGATGGCTGTCTGATGATTCTCCAGCTTCGCTTCTTCACTCATGACATTCATATTGGTGATACGGTAGATCTCTCCATCGTATTCTACCTGTGACCCCATCTTTGGCAGTCCTTCGGTCAGCTGCTTGTAATCATTGTCTTCATACTTTAAGCAGCACTTCAGTTTTCCGCACATACCAGACAGCTTATCAATATTCAATGCCAGCAGCTGGTTCTTCGCCATATTGATACTGATGACATCAAAATGATTCTTAAATCTTGTACAGCAGCATTCCATACCGCACATACCGATGCCGCCGACCATCTTGGCCTTATCTCTTTCACCAATCTGACGCAGTTCAATCCGGCAGCGCAGGGTCGTACTTAACTTCTTCAGCAGTTCACGGAAGTCAACTCTCTGTTCGGCAATATAGATGAATAAGACTTTATCGTGTGCCAGGGTATACTGTGCACTTAATAAATGCATGTCCAGCTTCAAGCGTTCAATCTCTTCGGTACAGATCTTGAATGCTTCTTTTTCATCTTCCAGATTCTCTTCGTAGTTACGATGATCCTGGGCACTTGCCTTCCGCAGGATTGGTTTCGTTGGCATTGGCAGGCCATACTTTTCAACATTCAACGGCTCTGTAACGACCTGACCGATTTCATCTCCCTGGGTTGTTTCAACAACGACCCATTCATCTTTTTGAAAGTCATTGTTAAAGGAACCAAAAGAATATGGTTTCCCAGCACCTCTAAAACAGACAGCCACGGAGAAAGGATACTTTTCCGTCGTTGTATTTTGTGAATCATTTTCATCAAATCCCATGCTCATGGTTAAAACCCTCCAGTCTGTAGAAAGCCTGGTCCATCAGAAGATTCAGATCATTGTATTTATTGACCTTGTCTTTTTCTTCTGCGGCGATGACAATCAGCTCTCCATATATCTCTGCTGTGCCTTCTGCATCCTTGACGGCTTTCTGATACCATGCCGGTCCTTGTTCATTGTGCAGAATCACATCATGTGCATACATCATTAATAAATCAAAGAAAGCTCTTTGAATCATCATATTACACTGCTTTGCCTTCTTTGTGTCTTTTTCCCTGCTCTTCCAGGAAATATCATAATCTACCAGCAGATCGGAACGTTCTTTTTCATTCAGATACTGTTTGAACATACCGACGGCGCTTTCATATTCTTCTGCCGCTCTGCGTCCTTCTTCTTCATAATCCGGATACATTGCATTCAAATCATCCATATTCTTGGCAATGTGACTTAAGAAGTACGCATCTGCATCTGGTACGCCTGCTTCTTTTGTCATTTGGTAATATGCCTCATGCTTCATCGGTACAAACGGCAGGATCGTGCATCTGGATAAGATAGTTGGCAGGATCCGGCTTGCGTTATCCGTTGTCAGGATTGCAGTAATGCCGGCACCTGGTTCTTCCAAGAACTTTAACATACTGTTCTGTGCGGAAATACTCGCATTCTCTGCATTCAGAATAATATAAACGCGCTGCCCATTCTTTTCGAGTGCCGTCTTTGAGAACTTCTCCTGGATCCCATCAATCATTTCCTTGGAAATGGCTTCTTCACTGCCATCCAGGATCACAAGATCAGCATAGACATTCTCTTTGACTCTGCGGCATGTATTGCATATCTCACATGCCAGTCCTTCCTGCTCACAGAAAATACTTTGTGCCAATAAGATCGCTGCTTCTTTCTTTGGAGTTCCATAAGGACCCGCAAAAAGATAAGCAGAAGAAATCTCATGTGCATTACATGCATTTTCCAATGCTTGATAAACCACCGGCTGTTGTTCCTGTAACAATTCCTTAAGCATCCAGCAATCCCTTCACGGCTTGATATGCATCTTCAATGACACTCTCCACATCACGGGAGGCATCAATGATGATCATGCGGTCCGCATACTTCTGAATGACCTTCTGGTATCCTTCATGAACGCGGTTGTGAAATTCCACGCTCTCTTGATCCAAACGATCCAGATAGGTGCGGTTGGCATTGATCCGGTCCAGACCTGTCTGTGCATCAATATTTAAGAAGATGGTCTTATCCGGCATATGCCCTTCTACCGCGAACTGATTAATGGCATAGACTTCATCGATGCCAATCTCTCTGCCGCATCCCTGATATGCCAAAGAACTGTCAATAAAACGGTCACTGATGATTGTTGTGCCTTCCTGCAATGCGGGCAGTACTTTATCAATTAAGTGCTGACGTCTGCTGGCTGCATACAGTAAAGCTTCTGTACGAGCGTCCATATCGGTATTCTTCGGATCCAGGATGATATTCCGGATCTGTTCGGCAATATTAGAACCGCCTGGTTCTCTTGTATAACGGACCGCATAGCCTTCTTTTAATAAACGTTCACAGACCGCGGTCGATACCGTTGTCTTGCCGCTTCCATCCGGTCCTTCAAATGTGATAAACATTCCCTTTTTCATATGCCGCTATTATATCATGAACCCGCCCTTTCTTAGCGTATAGAATAGGGATAAACAACGAAAAAAGACCGGCAAAGACTGATTTTTCCGTCCTTACTGGTCTTCTTGGTGTCTTAGATTACGTGATACTCTTTTAACAGCTTTTCAATATCCGTGCCTTCAATCTTCTTCAGGCCTTCCTTTAAGGCAATCTTCTGCTTGAAGTCCAGCTTCATCTCTGTCACTGGTTTTCCATCTCTCAGCTTCACTGTCGCATCCAAGAGATCACGGATGTCATAGGTGCTGCCCCAGACTTCCGGGACACCTCTATCCACATTCATTAAGGTATACACAGCTTCCATTCCTGTACGGATGGAATACTCGGTCGTAAACACGGTATCTCTTGGGGTTTCCGCAAACTGGCCTAAGAACGCAAAGTTCACTGAACCATCCGGAACGACCTTTGGCCGATCACCAGCACTTCTTGGCATAAAGTAAGAGGACACAAACGGCATCATTGCCGGTACCGTATTGGCTGAATTTGCGGCCAGTTCTTCAATCTGATCGGTCGGTACACCTAAATGGTACAGCCACTCCTCACAGATCTCTTTGCCTGTGCAGTCACGCATCTGCTTCTTAACATAGTCGCCTGGACGGTCAGTGAACAGACCATAGACCCAGACTAAGCACTGGTCCTTTGGCTGGGTACGGAACTGCGGCTGACGGTTGATGGTCCAGCTCAATAACCAAGAGGAATCTTCCACAGTCACAATGCCGCCGGTCACGACTTTGCCGGATAACGGATCACGATGGGTAATGTTCTTAATGTATGGGAGGATCTTCTGATCCAATGTGTTGACGGTCACACCCATCCAGTTGCACTTCTCTGGATCACTGCAGAACTTGTCCGGATGTCCAAAGGAAGGATCCTGAGCGGCAATTTTACGCCATAAGTCCCAGCTTCCGCCCGGCTGTACATCCTTGATGAACTCACAGGCCTTATCCTGTCCGCCGATGGAAGAATTCTCAACGTTGCTGCCGTTAGTCACAAAGACATAATCATTCTCTGTAAGATCAATATGGTCTTCTTTACCATCTGCGAGCAGGTCAATTCTCTTGGCCTGTTTCTTTTCACCAGTGATTTCAAACTGTACGTTGGTAACCTTCGTGTTGTAATGGAACTGTACACCATGACCTTCCAGATACTTCACAATTGGCAGAATCATAGATTCATACTGGTTGTATCTGGTAAAACGAAGGGCTGTAAAATCCGGCAGTCCGCCGACATGATGGATGAATCTCTTCAGATACATCTTCATCTCTAAAGCAGATTGTTCGTTGTTAAAGGCGAACATCGTACGCCAGTACATCCAGAAGTTTGTATCCAGGACTTTCTCATCAAAGAAATCTGTAATCTTCTTATCATTCAGTTCTTCGTCCGGTGTAAAGAACAGTTTCATGATTTCCTGCTGTCCTTCATCGCTCAAGCCAAACTTATTTTCTGTATGAGCATCCTGACCGCGGTTCTTGGTCGCTCTGCATAACGAGTAGTTTGGATCTTTCTTGTTCAGCCAATAGTACTCATCCAATACGGAAACGTCTTCCGTCTCAATCGATGGAATCGAACGGAACAGATCCCACATGCATTCAAAATGGTTGTCCATTTCTCTGCCGCCGCGCATCACATAGCCAACTCCGTCATACTTGAATCCATCACAAGCGCCGCCTGGAATCGGATCCTTTTCAAAGATATGAATATGTTCTCCCGGCATCTGTGCATCCCGGACCAGGAAACATGCGGCAGATAACGCTGCCAAGCCTGTTCCTACTAAATACGCTGATTTGTGCTCCACACCCTCCGGCTTTACCGGACGGGCAAATGCTTCATAATTACCACTTGAATAATACATACTGTATCCTCCTGTTGTTATCTTCAACATAGCGGAAGATTTTCTTCTTTTCGATAAACAAAAGAATCGCAGTGACTATTTTTTCATCACTGCAATTCTTCTGCTTAATTTTTTATCATTTTTCTTTTTTTGATGTATTGTTTTCTGTTCCATAGGCCTGCAGTGCCCGCGGGAAATTGCCCTGCATCAGTTTTGATAGATGATCAATGACTTCCTGGGGATCTTCCTTCATATCATCTTCAATCCAATCCAGCATCAGACCAACAAAGGCATGTTTATAGAAGTGGGCAATGAATTCCTTTTCCTCTTCTTCTATGGTCATATCTTTAGCTTCTTCATTGACCACATTGATCAACAGATCATACGTTACACGATTCAGATACTTCTCAATCTGTTCCCGGGAAACACAGCGATACACATTGATAATAAATGGCTTATTCTCTTTCACTGCTTCAAAGATATGCAGGAAGCCCTGCTGCCAGGTATCGTAGGTCTTATTCCCGGCTAATGCTTTAGAGGCATCTTCATAACAGGACCATTCCACCAGATCATAGATATCCTTGAAATGATAGTAGAAGGTCATGCGGTTGATTCCGCAGTCTTCCGCAATATCATTGATGGTAATCTTATCGAGCGGTTTCTGCAGTAATAAGTGCTTTAAAGAAGCTTCTAATGCTCGTTTGGTTGTCTGTGACATGGATATCCCTGAAAGAATGATTTCTTTTCCTATGCCCCATTCTACAACATGCATGACGCAATAAAAAGGAATGACTTTTCGGTCATTCCTGATTTCGATAAGCAATCTCTTTTGGCGAATCACAGATTGGACAATGTTCCGGTGCTTCTTTTCCTTTAAAGACAAAGCCGCAGACTTCACAGCGGAATTCTTTGATTTCCGAAGCATCTTCGGTCTCTGTTTCACTCTTCTCCTTTGCCTGATCTGTCGCAAAGGCTGCCGCAATATCTTCGACAATTCCCGCATCGATCTTTCCAGATTCTGCCATGGAACGCATGATATCAATTGACTGTGAATAAGAGAACTTCTTCTTATACGGACGCTCTTCGGTCAGTGCCTGATAAATATCCAAGCATGCCATCAAGCGGTCTTCAAAACTCAGTGCATCCGCTTTCAAGCCACGGGAATATCCCGATCCGTCAAGTTTCTCATGATGATTGCCTGCCCATTCCGCAATATCTTCAAAGTCTGGAATCCGCCCCAGCATCTCATAAGAGGCTGCCGCATGATCCTTCATTCGGTTAAATTCTTCCGGCGTCAGTTTCGCTGGTTTCTGCAGAATTGTATTCGGTACAATCAGTTTGCCAATATCATGGAGTGCACCCGCAAAGTAATACCGGATACATTTATCCTCGTCCCACTGATAATGCTTGGCCATGACCATCGCTTTGTTGGCAACACCCATGGAATGATCTTTCGTAAAGGATGATTTATAATCAACAATATTCGAGAAGAACATCGCAATATTCCGGATCTCATCATCCCGGTATTCTCCTGTCACAACTGGAACATTGTCTTTCAAGCATTGGATGACACCGTCTTTCTGCAGCTTCTGCACATCCGCAAATGACAGTTCTTCTTTTAAAAGCTTCGCGGTACGATGGGAAAACAGTTTCCCTGCCTGTTCGGCAACGAATGCCTGCATGTCATCGAATCCCCTCTGATCCATCGTCAAAAAGTTAAAACGGATATCAATGAAATCACCCAAATGAATGAGTTCAGAATACAGCGTTGTTTCCTTTTCGGTTTTCCGGAATGGTCCTGTTCCATCCGCATTTTCATGGTGATAAAGAATCGCATAGCGGACATCTGTATGGAACGGCAGGACACTGGCATTCTGTTCACTGTAGACAACATGTGTCGGCTGAATCAGCTCTGCTGTCCTATCATCCACCGGATTGCCATTATAGACTTCCGCAAAGACCGCATCTTCTCTTAAAGATTCTGCCAGTGCGTTATCGTGCAGAATTGCACATGTGACTAAATCTGATTTTTCATCATTGGTCAAGCCCATATCCTTCGTCAGCCGTTCACAATAATACGCGACCCGCTTGCCATGCTCGGAGGCAGCACCTGTCACCTGTTTCTCAACTGCGTCAATCGCATCAGAAAGAATAAAAATCAAATCGGTATAGTATAGTTTCATAAATCACCCCCCGTATGTACAATGTACAAACTCCCCCGTTATTATATGTTCTTTCTTTTGGAAATAATGACACGGACGGTGGCTAATAATGGATAATATATGAACAGGGAGGTTCGTATCATGACAGAAAAACAATTCCCAGAAGGGTTCTTATGGGGCGGTGCTACGGCAGCCAATCAATTTGAGGGCGGCTGGAATGAAGGCGGCAAAGGATGGTCCGTTGCGGACTGTGCCAGAAGCCACCTGGACATGGATGTACAGGATTACAAGAAACAGAATGAAACCCTGCTTGCGGACGTGCAGGAAGCAATGGCACATCCCGAAGACCTGGTCCATTATCCAAAGCGGCATGGGTCTGATTTCTATCATCACTATAAAGAAGATATTGCGCTGCTGGCTGAAATGGGATTTAAAGTATTCCGGTTATCCATTGCATGGTCCCGGATCTATCCAAACGGAGATGATGCCCAGCCGAATGAAGAAGGGTTAAAGTTCTATGATGATGTCTTCAACGAACTGAAGAAATACAATATTGAACCATTAGTCACCATCTCCCATTACGAGCCGCCGCTGAACTTAGCACTGAACTACGACTGCTGGTATAACCGGAAGACGATTGATTTCTTCATGAACTTTGTACAGACAATCGTGGACCGCTATATTGACCGTGTAAAGTACTGGCTGACTTTTAATGAAGTCGACAGCATGATCCGCCATCCATATACGACTGGCGGTCTGATCAAAGATAAATTCAAGGACCAGAACTGGGAAGAAGTCATCTTCCAGTCCATGCATCATCAATTTGTGGCATCCGCTTTGGCTACAAAATATATCCATGAAAAGGATCCTTCCGCAAAGGTTGGATGCATGTTAACAAAGCTGACCTACTATCCATCTTCCTGCCGGCCGGAAGATGTCTTAGAAGCACAGCAGAGAATGCGGGCTACTTATTGTTACAGTGATACACAGGTCTTTGGAGAATACCCTTCCTACCTGCTGGCAAGATTTAAGAATCATGGTCTGCATATCCAAATGACGGATGAAGATCTGAAGATCATGAAAGCATATCCTGTCGATTTCATTTCCTTCTCCTATTATTCTTCCAGCTGTGTTGCGAAGAATGCCGAAGGACTACAGACAACTGCCGGCAATACGATGACCGCCATCAAGAACCCATACCTTTCCGCAAGTGAATGGGGCTGGCAGACCGATCCAATTGGACTGCGTGTTTCCTTAGTAGATCTCTATGACCGTTACCGCAAGCCATTGTTCATTGTTGAAAATGGTGTTGGTGAAAAGGAAGAACTAATCAAGGATGAAGATGGAAATCTAACAGTCAATGATCAGGGACATATTGATTACTACCGCGAACACTTTAAAGAGATGTATAACGCCATTTATGAAGATGGTGTCGAACTGCTCGGTTATACTTCCTGGGCATGTATTGATCTAGTATCGGAATCAACGAAGCAGATGTCCAAGCGCTATGGCTTTATCTATGTGGATTGTGATGATGAAGGAAACGGAACGTTCCAGCGTTACCGCAAGAAGTCCTTCTACTGGTATAAGAATGTCATTGCGACTAACGGTGCATGCATACTCAACGACGATAAGTAAGTAAAAGGATGGAAAGTTCATTTCCATCCTCTTTTTCATTGAATTTAATTTTCACTCACAGCTTCTGCACCATTTCTCTCGCTTTCGAGTTCCACTTTCTCCTGCTGTTTGAAGAACGGCAGATAGATGAAGTATGAAATTACGAGTTCGCAGATTGCCCAGACAGTTGCTGGAATATTAGCATTTGTGCATAAGAAGGCGCCTAAGACACTTGGTGTTGTCCATGGGACTTCGATACATGCACGGCCAATGATGTTGAACTGCATCAGCAGATATGTTCCAACACCTAAGACAAGACCATTCAGAAGGAATGGGATTGCCATGACTGGGTTCATGACAATTGGGAAACCGAAGATCACAGGTTCATTAATATTGAACAGTCCTGGCAGGATTGACAGTTTTCCAAGTTCTTTGTAGCGCTTACTCTTAGAACGCATCATCATAAATGCCAATGCCAGCGTTCCGCCCGTACCGCCAATGTTTACAAAGATAGGCACCAGCGGATCCGACATGACATTTGGAATCGGCTGTCCTGCAGATAAAGCAGCTGCATTCTCAGCAAACAAAGCTAAGCTGATTGGTGTGCAGATTCCTTCCAGCATCAGATCGCCATGAATACCGACCATCCACAATAAGGAATAGACAATGATGAAGATAATGAATCCCGGTAAGCTTGCATAGCCCGTCACCAGTGGGGAGAACAACAGAGAGATACAGTTGTTGATATCGACATTGAATACGATCCGGATCAGCCAGACAGTACCAATGATTGCGGCACCTGGAATTAAACTAACAAATGAATTAGCGACTGCCGGTGGTACGCCATCGGGAAGCTTGATTACAATCTTCTTATCAATAAAGAATTTGAATGTAAATGTAACGAAGATTGCCATCAGGATTGCGGTGAACATTCCCGCAGCACTGAAATTATCAATATTGATTGTGCCATCTTCCAGTTCACCCGCCAGTAAGAACGAAATCACAGTTAATGCGGTATTGCTGATTGGTTCGACATGGTATTGAATGGCCATATTATAGCCAATACCAATTGCCGCAATCAGTCCGAGTGAATTAAATGTAACGTTGGCAACCGAATCAAAGAAACGGGAATATGGTGCTACAAAGTCAAGCCAAGCTTGTACTGGAAAGTTGCCAAGAATCAGAAATATACTGCCAATAATTGTAAACGGTATGATGATTGTCAGCCCATCACGAATTCCAATTAACACTTTGTATTGTGCGAATTTATAGAGTGCCGGCATCAATTTGTCATTAAGAAATTTCTGCATGTTTTATTTACCTTTCTTTTCTCATCTCGATTTATTTATAAAACTTTGGCAAAAAGTCTTTGTTTGCGTCCAGCATCTCATGAAGCAGAGCATTGCCCTTTTCATCATCCGCAACTAATGGATTGATTGTCATTGCGACAACCATTTCGTTATAGTTGCCTGTAACAGCCGCATCAATTACCAAACGTTCAATGGACTTTAATGTATGAATGATTCCTCTTACTGGAACAGGAATCTCTCCTGTCGTAATTGGTAATGGTCCATGATCTGTGATGATGCAGTTCAGTTCACCGACTTCTTCTGGTTCCAAGCCGATGATTGCGCCATTGTTTGGCACATTGACTGTCTGGACATCTCCCTTGTTGTTGTACAGGGAGTCAATCAGATTGCAGGCAGCTTCACTGTATCTTGCTCCACCGCGCTTTGCCAGTTCTTCCGGCTTTGTGTCGACACTAGGATCTTTATATATTTCAAACAAGTCATGTTCAATTCCGCTGACAACCTGTCCTCTTGTGCCAATGGTATTAAAGTCACTCAACTGATGCTTCAACATATTCTCACGTTTGAAATAATAACGTAAATAATCATTTGGAATCATTCCTAAGCCATGCAGGAAGTCTTTATTCCAAGGAATATCATCAATATTCTTAACGGATTCTGCTTCTTCCATGAACTTATCAATGGCTTCTTCTGTAATATCTTTCCCATCCAAATAGATCTTCTTAACAAAATCCATATGATTCAAACCAACAAACTCTAAGTAAACGCGGCTCGGATCTACGCCGAAGTAATCCGCCATATCGTACTTTAAGTTAATTGGTACATTGCAAAGCCCAACAGCTCTGCGGAAGCTTGTCATCCGATAAATCGCTTCCGTATTCATTCCCGATGGATTCGTGAAGTTGATCAGCCAGGCATTTGGGCACAACTCTTGAATGTCTTTTACGATATCCAATATCACTGGGATTGTACGAAGGCCCTTGAACATCCCCCCGGCACCATTGGTTTCCTGGCCAATCAGTTCATGGCTCAGTGGAATTCTTTCATCTCTGATTCTCGCTGCCATTTGACCAACACGGAACTGGGTCGTTACGAAATCTGCATCCTTCATCGCCTCACGTCTGTTCAGCGTTGTATGTATCGTAATATTGACGCCAGCCTTCTTGATCATTCTTCTTGCCATGGCGGCAATGATCTCCTGTTTCTCCTTTCCCTCCTCAACATCGACTAACCAAATGTCACTGACCGGAAGCTGCTTTTCTCTCAGAATAAATCCTTCAATCAGCTCTGGAGTATAACTCGATCCCCCTCCAATTGTTACAATCTTTACGTGTTCTCTACTCATTATTTTTCTAATTCCATCCCTTCTAGTTTTCAGTTTATTCCTTTCAAAACTCACTTCAATGCATGGGGAAGTTCTTGTAAATTATTCTTCAAATTGTAATTTGTGACCTTGATGTTATAATTGTGACACGAGGCGAATATGGCACTTGAAATCAATGTAAATGACTTAAGTGATACTGAGATTCATATCTATGAATTCATTTTGTCCAATGCAAACCGTGTCAAATATATGAGTATTCAAGAACTTGCGAAAGAAGCGAATTGTTCGACCGCAAGTATTTTGCGTTTCTGCAAGCATGTGAAATGCAATGGGTATTCTGAATTCAAATTCAGACTGCGTGAATATCTCGAATCACGCGAGTATTCAAATTCAGAACTTGGAAGCAGTCTTTCTGATCTGCAGAATTTCTTTCAAGTCATTGCGACATCCTCAAATTTCCAAAACAGTATTACAAAAGCCGCCAAGATCATCTCAACAAAAAAACTCATTCTATTTGCTGGGCTTGGCTCTTCAAATATCATGAGTGAATATGGTGCATTGTATTTTTCTTATATCTTCAACTTATCATTCCGAATTGAAGATCTGACAAACTATCCTGTTGATTACTTTCCAAAAGAACTTGCTAAGGATGCATGTATTATTGCCTTATCTGTATCTGGCAATACCGAAGAAGTTATCTCTTATGTACGCAATTTCTCAACAGCAGATTGTTACTTGATTGCTATCACAGAGAATCCGGATTCCCAGCTTGCCGGCATCGCTGATCTGACCATTCCATATAGTGTTCCAATGTCATATCGAGGTAATTCAAATCTAACAACTCAAGTGCCTGCACTCTACATTATTGAAAAACTTGCACGTGAAGTAGAAAAATTTATAAAGGCATAATTATTATATATACTCATTAAAAATCCGGGCAAAAATCCGGATTTATTTATTGTCTCTTGATGATAATATAATGATATGTGGAGAATAACTTATGCTAAAAATTCGACCAGTTTCCGATCTTCGAAATAAATTCCCTGAAATTGAAGATTTAGTAATTCGTGAAGATGAGCCGATTGTATTAACCAAAAACGGCTATGGTTCAATGGTACTCATGAGCATTGATCAGTATTCTTTATTATCTGAAAATGTAGAAGAAAAGTTACATGAAGCTGACAAAGAGGCCAGCAAGACAAAGGTTCGATATACAAAAGAAGAAGTTTTTAAGCGTGCTCGAAAAAGAGTAAGAAAATAGGAAATACATTGTACATTTTCTTCATAAAATACCTTTCATTGTTTTGTGATTCTTCACTCTACCCACGGTATACAGGATTGTCTCTCTTACAAATAGAAAAAGATTTCTGCTGTATAGGACTACAGCAGAAACCTTTTATATCAATGCTTCAAATTTCTTCGTTCCCTGTTTCATCAAAAGAAGATACTGGATTACATCTATTATAATGTAGACTAACAGAATGAGTTCAAACAGATACGGGAATTGATCCATGCATGTAAAGAAGAATACCATCATGCCCATACCTGCCATCATTGGAACCATGACGCCAAGGAACGCAGCCAAAGACTGCTTGATGACTTCTTGTTCATTCTCATATTCAAGCTTTGGAAACAGCAGGTTCATCAGTAAACCAAACATACTGATACCGAAAGAGGAAGCGATGATAAACAGAAGTCCCATCAGATAATACAGCAGTCCAAAGCTGAATGTCAGGCCAAGCATGAATAATGAAATACTGCTTGGTATGACGATGACAACGACATTGAGAAGAATCTTTGACCAGAAGATCTGCTTCACGGTAATTGGCAGTGACTTCATGATCCATAATGATTTCCCTTCCAGGGAAATCGAAGAACTTGTTGTGCATGTCATCTGGCCAAAGAAGATGATGCCTATGATCAGTATCTGCGAGATGATCTTTAAGAGATTCGTATCTCCCTGCAGGATCTCACTGAGTCCATTCAGTATCAGATTTCGGTTGAACATTAAATAGATAGACCCGCCGGCTAATAGGATCATGCCGAATGCAGTATTGAATACATATAAGAAGTTCTTGAAGAAACGCTCCTTTTCTTTCAGGAACAATGCTTTGAAGACGGTATTTTGCTTCACTGTTTTTACTTTAAAGTTTGTGACATGGTATCCCTGATTTGCCTTTGCGTTGATCCGCATGACCGTACCAGAATATGTATATATGAACAGCACATAGATAATGATGGAAACAGCCATAGACGCCAAGACAAGCAGGACATTGTTTGAGATGGCTCCTTTCATATACCAGGTCGCTAAGAACAATACTTTTTCAAAATAGACATTCAAGCTTAAGAAACCAGAAGCGGCGCCAGCACCATTTTGAAAGCTTGCATACATGGAGCCGGCATAGATGATTACAAAGAATACAACCCCAACAACATTACGGATCAAATCGGAATGCTTACGGCCGGCACTGATTTTTTCCAGTCCCATTCCAATCAAAGAAGACAATGCAATCGGAAATAATGGAAGTGTTGTATAACCAACCAATGCCAAAACATAGAACAGCCAGCCCATCCCCGCTTTGATGCCGAAGAAAACAATGACCGGTAAATAGAAAGCACCTGCATAAGCATATTCTGTCAATGTAAATACCGTAATCTTGGAAAATACAATTTCACGTTCCGTAAACGGCATCGCTTTTAGAAGATCTAAATCTTTAAAGCCAAATAACATTCCACGGGATGTAGAGATTCCCATTACAAATACCAAGAAGGTGACCATGTATGCCATGAAGAACGGAATGGCAGCATATGCTTCCGGCGGAACGCTGGAAAACAGCAGCGCCGAATAGTAAATACCTACACCGAACATAACGATTGCGCCAATGGTGTAGCTTCCTAAGTTCAGCATCTTTTTCTTCTTATTGGACTGCTTGAAGACATTTAGCAGCTGAACTTTTGTGATCAGCAGAAATCGATTCATTCGGCACGCTCCAGGAATAATTCTTCCAAAGTAGTACCGGACTGTGCCAGCAGATCTGCTGTCTTTCCATCCAGAATGACCGAGCCCGACTTCAGGATGGCAACTTCATCGCAGAGGTTCTCAACGACTTCCAAGACATGCGAAGAGAAGAAGACCGAACCGCCATTGTCACATAACTGGCGCAACTTTTCTTTCATAGTGTGCGAGGCAATTGGGTCCAGACCAACAAATGGTTCATCCAGGACTAAGAGCTTTGGTTCATGCATGAATGCAGAAACGATTGCCACCTTCTGCTTCATACCATGCGAGAGTGCTTTGATCTGGTCACCAAGATTATCATAGATTCCTAGTTCCTTGGCATATTCACTGATCTTCTCGGTTCTCTTCTCTGCGGAGATGCCATATACATCCGCAATGAAATTCAAATATTGGATACCGCTCAGATTCTCGTAAAGATCTGGATTATCCGGAAGATATGCCGTAATCTGCTTCGCTTCCAGTGGATGTTCCTTGATGTTCATGCCGTCAATACGGATTTCTCCCTGTTCAAAATCAAGAATCCCGACTGCACTGCGAATCGTCGTTGTCTTGCCAGCACCATTCTGGCCAATGAAGCCGAAGATCTCTCCATCTTTGACATTCAGTGTGACGCCATGAAGAATTTCTTTCCCATCGAAAGATTTATGTAGGTTGTTAATTTCAAGCATATTCTTTCTCCCTTTTGTATTACTGAATATAATACATATAATATATTAGTCAATCCCTTTCTGATACATTTTTATCCATGCATCAGGTCATCGGTCAATATTTTCTGTTTACGATATAAAAGCTGATGATATAAAGAAGCATGATAACCGAGATACCGTACATACAGAACTTGCCATACTGCACCTGACCCAAGATATAAAGAAGGATTCCCGTAGAAAGAGCGATATAAATGACCAGTTTCATTGTCAGGACCATCGCCTTGTCACTGACAAAGGATCTTCTTTCATCGTGATTGGATATATCAATCTGTTTTGCGTATGCGGGATCTGTTTGATACTTCTTTATCTGAAAAAGACGGACAATGGATACCGAGATCAATGCACCGCCCATGCCTGTCCAGAACCCATCCAACTTACAAAGAATCCCAGCCACAAGCAGGCTGACTCCCGCGATGAATAAAACAATATTTTTAATCATTTGTTTTTTGATATTCATGTCATTTCTCCTCAAAAATAAAAATCTCTTCAATGGGCTGTCCAAACAACACCGCAATCTTATGGGCCAGGCCAATGGACGGATCATACTTTCCCTTTTCCAGAGAAATAATGGTCTGCCGTGATACTTCCAGACGGTCGGCCAGATCCTGCTGTGTCATCTGATTTTCTTTTCTTAATTCGGCAATTCTGTTTTCCACGTTCTCATCTCCCGACGTTGTAAAGCACGCTTTACATCAGTGAGTATAGTGTATCGTATCTAAATGTCAAGCACACTTTACATACCATCCCAAAAAAAGAACAGGTTTCCCTGTTCTGCAGCTAATCAAATATCTTTGTCTTAATGAATACTTTATTCAAGAAGTAACCCAGGATGACAGCGACAATCTCGCCGACGGCCACTTCTGCGCCGAAGATCAATGTACCTAACATGACATTTTCCGGCATCATGAGGAAGGCAAGTTCTGCCCCGACAATGACGAAGTTCCAGATTACCGGCATGGTCATCGATAATACCGGCAGTTTCTTAATGGTTACATTTCTCAGTTTCCAGGTACAGTACGCTGCACCTAAGGTCGCTAAGGTTCCTACGACAGCATCGATCATGCCAGTCGGATTCAGACCCATCATGGCTCCAATCAAGTTACTGAGGAAACATCCTAAGGTAACGCCGATGATGCTTGGTGAATAGATCAATGGCAGCATTGTTAATGCTTCCGAAATACGGATCTGGAAGTTACCGAAAGAAATTGGTGCTAAACATAGTGTTAATACAGTGTAGATGGCCGCAATCATTGCGACACGTGCAAAAGTCTTTGTGCTCATTTAAAAATCATCTCCTTATTTTAGTTTAACGAGAGGTAGCTGCTACTCTCGGCAGAGCACTTTCTGCAGGGACTATTCTATTACAGGTTGAAAAGAATTGCATCCTTTTCCCGTTTTCTTTATACGTATGCAGTGAATTGTTGTAAGATATTGCTTATTATGGAAAAGAGAAATATATTACAGAATCCTTGGATGCTGGTAATCACAGCGCTCTTCTGCAACTTCTTATGGGGAACTGCTTTCCCTTGTATCAAAATTGGATACAGTCTGTTTCAGATTCCGGCAGATGCGATGTCATCCCAGATTCTGTTTGCCGGCATCCGCTTTACACTTGCGGGAATTATGACATTGATCATTGGTTCCTTCTCCGCGAAGAAAGTTCTTCTGCCAAGCAAAGGAAATATCCGTATCATTTTAGAAGTCGGTCTCTTCCAGACCGTTTTACAGTATTTCTTCTTCTATGGCGGCCTTGCACATGCAAGCGGCGTAAAGTCTTCTATCATTGAAGCCAGCAACGTCTTTATCGCAATTATTCTTTCGGCAATCTTTCTGCATAATGAAAACAGGCTTGGTAAGAAGCTGTTATATTGTCTGCCGGGATTCATCGGTGTCTTATTGATCAATCTGAATGGACAGACGATGACCTTTGATATGGCATGGAATGGAGAAGGCTTTATCTTCTTATCTACGATTGCGGCATGTTTTGCGACAGTATTAATGAAGAAGTATTCAGCCAATGAAAATCCGGTATTGATCTGCGGATGGCAGTTCGTCTTTGGCGGACTGGTCATGGCAGCTGCTGGTGCACTGCTTAGCGGCAGCTTACATCCAACTACAGGAAATGCATGGTTCTTACTGATCTACTTAGGATTTGTTTCTGCTGCTGCATATTCCTTATATGGATTACTGCTCAAGTATCATCCTGTTTCGAAAGTCGCTATCTTTGGTTTTACGAATCCAATCTTCGGTGTCATTCTTTCTGCATTATTCCTGCATGAAGATCTGTCAGCTTTAGGATGGCAGTTATACATCGCCTTAGCTCTTGTATGCTTTGGCATCTACGAAGTGAATAAAGAATAAAAACGTTGAAGCATTTCTGCCTCAGCGTTTTTTTATGCCTTCTTTACCGGAATCCAAATCTCACAATAGTAGTCATTTGAATCTTCTGTCATTGGTCCATACATTTCAATATTGTAATTCCCTGCCAACGTATAATTCTTCGAAGACGGCAGCCATTCACTCCAGATCTTTGTGTTTACATCCTGCAGTGATTTTGGCAGTGCACCATGACATGGAAACACTGCCCACGTTCCCGCGGGAATCACTTTTGTCGTCATCCCTTCCGGAATTTCATTCCATGGCAGATAATTATCCGCAATCATGTAGTCAAAATCTTTTCCGTCGCCATCGGTACAAATACCATACATTCCACAGATGATCTTTCCCGCTGGGCTCTGCATATGTTCGGTCCAGAACTCAGGAATCTTTTGATAGGATGTTCCCGTATTAAAGCTGCGTGAGATGCCCATGACAGTAAACTGTTCTTTCGTAACAATCTTGTATTCCATTTTTGTTCCTCCTATGAGTGTTAGTTTGATCTTTAATGGTGCAACTGAATTCAAAGTTGCATTTTCATTTCTTGCCTGCGAAGGAGTGATGCCATGAAATTTTACAAATGCACGGGTGAAGCTATCCGGTGAGTCATATCCGTACTTGACTGCCAGATCTACAATCTTGATCTCTGTTGTACATAGTTCCTGGGCTGCTATCGTCAGTCTGCGATTCCGGATATATTCTCCCACACTGAATCCGCACAACACCAGAAAGATCTTTTGAAAGTAGAAGGTTGAAACGCATGCTTTTTCTGCAGCTTCATCAATACTGATTTCATCGGCCAAGTGACTCTCAATATAGTCCACTGCATTCTTGATTCCTTCATTCCATCCGTTCATGTCATTTCCTCTCCGCAGATATAACATATCATATCTGTTTTCTTCGTTACCGACTTTTTCTGTCTGTTGATGCAGGTATGAAAAACCTCTGTATTTACAGAGGTCTTAAAAACATGATTGATGATTCAGCATGTAAGAAACAATCTTTGCACAGTGCTCTGCTGCTTTGCCTTCAAAGACATCATAACTTTCCTGTACACTCTCATCTGCTTTATCAGAAATTGCGCGGATGATGACAAACGGAAGACTATTCAAGTAAGATGCCTGTGCAATGGCACATCCTTCCATCTCACAACAGTCCGCATCAAAATTCTTCTTGATCCAGTCTTTCTTTTCCTTGGTACGGATGAAGGAATCCCCGGAAGCAACTCTTCCTTCTAATACACTGATCTCAGGAGCTGCATTCTTGACCGCTTCTACCGCTGCCTTACGCAGTTTCTCATCTGCTACATAATACAGACATCCCGAAGAAGGTACTTCACCTAAAGCATATCCAAAGTTTGTCGCATCTACATCATGATAGACAGCATCCTTAGATACTAAGACGTCTCCTATATTTAAATCATTGTTCAAAGAACCGGCAACACCTGTATTGATAATGTGTGTCACATGGAACAGATCATTCAGTACCTGCACGCTCATGCCGGCACGCACTTTTCCAACGCCGCATTTCACAACGACCACTTCTGTATCACCAATTGTTCCTTCACAATATTCCTGGCCGGCAACGACGGTTGTCTTTGTGATCTTCATCGTTTCTTTGAGATGATTTACTTCTACATCCATGGCGCCAATAATACCGATCTTCATTTATAGTTCTCCTCTGTTCTTCTTTTCTTTGACGAGGAAGGTCATGGCAATGGTCTTACTGTCATGGACTTCTCCTGTCACAATCTTATCTGTAATCTCATCTAATGATAATTTCGAGACATTGATATATTCATCGTCATCTAAATTCTGGCCAATGAACTTTCCCTTCTTGGCATAATACATACCAATTGTTTCAGCATCATAAGCCGGCGTTGGAAACAGCAATCCAAGATACTTCCAATCTGTTCCTTCGTATCCCGTTTCTTCAATGATCTCCCGCTTTGCGGTATTCAGATCATCTTCGCCTTCTTCTCTTTTCCCGGCAGGATATTCAAGCGTCACTTGTTCCTGTGCATACCGCCACTGGGTCACAAAGAAGAACTTTCCATCTTCATCTTCCAAGGCAATGCCGACTCCGCCTGGATGCTCTACCACTTCCCTAGGACATACCTGTCCATCCGGCATCTCTGCTTCATCTTCCCGCAGTTTCAGAATCTTACCTTGATACATATATGTTTTCTTTAATGTCTTTTCATTCAAGTCGTTCATGTTTGAAATTCCTCTGCTACAATAGTACTACAGAATCGAGGAAATCTGATGAACAAGAAAGTATACTTTGCTGGTTCCATCCGCGGCGGACAGAACGATACCGCTTTATACCACGAGATCATTTCCTACATCAACAAGACGGATCAAGTACTGACCGAACAAGTTGGAGATATTCACCACAATGCCATGGAACATGGCCGTACAAAGGATCAGGAGATTTACGAACAAGATACTGCATGGTTACGGGAAAGTGATCTGGTCATCGCAGAATGCACGCATCCATCTTTAGGTGTTGGCTATGAAATGGCTTATGCTGAAAAATATCAGAAACCGGTATATATCTTTTATCGTCATCAGGAAACACAGTTAAGCGCGATGCTGACGGGAGATCCGTATTATCATATTGATTCCTATGAGACAAAGGAAGAACTGCTTTCCAAAATCCATGAAATCTTAAAGTAAAAAGCACAGGTCACTGTGCTTTTATTTGCTTAATATATGGATTAGTAAAGAAACTGAATAATAACTGCGCTGTCATGAAGCACCAGATGATTGGTTCGCACCAGATAACTGCGGTATATCCAAATGGTGGTATTAACAGAATCGTAAATAGAATCTTACCAACACACTCAATCACGGAAGAAACAAGCGGCAGGATCTTCGAACCTAATCCCTGCAGGGCAAACCGTGTCTGCAGCAGCAATCCTAATACGCCGTAGAACGGGCCCAGTACATAAAGATATCTGGAACCGTTGGATAAGATCACCGGATTGTTCGAACCGGAAATCATATGAATCAATGATGGAGCTGTCAGCCATAAGAATGCCGTCATGCCAATCGCAGCAATCAAGTCAAAGAGATATGCATCTTTCATTGCCTTCAGGATTCGTTTGCCTTGGTTGGCACCGCGGTTCTGACCAATGAAAGTCGCAATCGCTACCGCCATCGAAGTAAATGGCAGATTACAGATTGCAAAGATCTTTCTTGCGGCGACATGTCCAGCAATGATCTCTGTACCAATCGCGTTGATGCCAGACTGCAGAATGATAGAGCCCACCGATACGATGGAACCCATGAAGGCCATTGAGAATCCCTGGCCTGCTAAGTCCGCATACAATTCTTTATCGTATGCATAATCTTCTTTAGATGGAATTAATTCTCTTTCCTTCACAGCAATATATACTGCACATAGAACTACAGATACGAACTGTGATATGACAGTTGCAATCGCTGCACCCGCAACACCCATGCCAAACCATGCCATGAATGCATAATCTAAGAAAATATTTAATATCGAAGAAATGATCAAGAAGACTAATGGCATGACGGAGTTGCCAACCGCACGCAATACAGCAGACATCAAGTTATACGCAAACATGATAATAATGCCTAGACCAATAATTCGGATATACTGTAATGCTTCATCAAATATTTCTGCCGGCGTATTGATTAGATGCAGGAGTGCACCTAAACCAAAATAGGCTGCTATGGTAAATAGAATAATTGTAATCAAGCCAATGACAATCGAACCTGCAATGGCTTTCTTCATTCTCTTTTGATCGTGTGAGCCATACGCTCTTGCGATAACAATCGAGAAACCAGAACCTATATTCATCGAAAAACCGACAAGCAGTTCAAAGATCGATGCAGTCGCACCAATCGCTGCTAAACTGTTCTCACCTAAGATATTTCCAACAAGTGCTGTATCCACAGCGTTGTATAACTGCTGGAATGCATTTGAGAAAAAGATTGGAATCATGAAGATCATTAAATTTTTAAAGATTGGGCCATGGAGCAGATCGACCTGACCAACCGTTCGTTTTTCACTCATTGTTCTACCTCAATCAACCCGTCTATTATCATTCATCTCATTTTTTCGTGCAATGAGAACTTGTTCCAAATCAAGAAAAAAACAGGATTCTCGGATGAGAACCCTGTTGATTGTTACTTAATGATTGGTTCGAGCCATTCCTTCGGAGCATCGGTGAAGCCTAACAGTTTTACAACTGTAGCTGCAACGTTTGCTAATCCAAAGTCGCCTTCCTTCATCTCTGTTCCTTCCGGTCCATTATAAATCGCAAATGGAACAACGGCTAAGGAATGGGATGTCTTTGGCTTACCGGACTTATCAATCATTTCATCAGAGTTGCCATGGTCTGCAACAACGATGAGTGTGTAATCCATCTTCTTGCATGCTTCCATGATTCTCTTGAGGTTCAGGTCTACGGATTCAACACCAATGATGGTTGCTTCGTAGTTTCCTGTATGACCGACCATGTCGCCGTTTGGATAGTTGCAGCGTAAGAACTTATACTTTCCGGAAAGAATTGCTTCTTCCATCTTTTCGGTAACTTCGGTTGCCTTCATCCATGGCTTCTGATCGAATGGAATGACATCGGATGGTACTTCTACCCAGTCTTCTAATTCCTTAGAGAACTTTTCGGAACGGTTGCCGTTCCAGAAATATGTCATATGTCCGAACTTCTGTGTTTCGGAACAAGCATAGGACTTTACGCCCTTCTTTACTAAGTACTCGGACATTGTATGTTCAATGTGCGGTGGCTCTACTAAGAAGTTTGTTGGTAAGTGTAAGTCGCCATCATACTGCAGCATGCCTGCATAATATACCTTTGGCTTCTTGACCATATCGAACTTGTCGAAGTGATCCATGTAGTCAAAGCACTTGGAGATTTCAACAGCTCTGTCGCCTCTGAAGTTATAGAGGATCACAGAATCGCCGTCATCGATTGTGCCAACTGGTTTGCCATCTTTCGCGATGACGAATCCAGGCAGATACTGATCGGTGAAGTTGCCTTCCTTACGATAGGTTTCAATGGCTTCTCTTGTTGAGTTGAACATTCTGCCATCACCCATGACATGGATGTGCCAGCCCTTTTCAACCATGGACCAATCTGCTTCATAACGGTCCATTGTGATGACCATACGTCCGCCGCCGGATGCGATGCAGCCATGGAAATCTGCGTCGTTCACTTCCTTGAATACTTCTTCCAGCTGATCTACATAAGTCAATGCAGATGTTTCTGGAACATCACGTCCATCCAGTAATGCATGGACTCTGACTTCCTTGATGCCTTCCTTCTTTGCTTCCTTGATCATGGCAATCAGGTGAGCAATGTTGGAATGGACATTACCATCGGATAACAGACCGATGAAGTTCAGTTTGCCATTGTGTTCCTTGGCATACTTAACTGCTCCGATCCATGCCGCTGACTTATAGATGTCACCGCTGGCAATGGATTCATTGACAAGCTTTGCACCCTGCGAATAAATCTGGCCACAGCCTAATGCGTTGTGTCCAACTTCAGAGTTGCCCATGTCGCTGTCAGAAGGTAATCCAACTGCTGTACCGGATGCCTTAATTGTTGTGTGAGGCCACTTTGTCATAAGCTCATCAATCTGAGGCTTATACGAATGCATGACTGCGTTGCCGTTGTCTTTATCAGTCCAGCCTACGCCGTCCATAACTACCAATACTACTGGTTTTGCCATATATTTTAATTCTCCTTTTGCCCTATTAATATACCACGAAATAGGTATGGTTGTGCTGATTCGCTTCTGGTTTTGATCAAATCCTAAGACATTGCACAAACTTGTGTTTTCTTCACAAATAAAAAACAGTTCTTACGAAGATATCCGAGGATATTCTCCATAAAAACTGTTGTTTTCATCAATTCTTGACGCTTCCTGCTAACTTTGTACGGATCTTCGTTGAGAAGTACTCAATGATCAATACAAGGATGATCAGGACTAATAAGAAACTTCCTACCATAGCCCATCTTCTGGAGTTGATTGCCTGGATCAAAGCAGCACCGATACCGCCGGCACCGACAATACCTAAGGTTGTCGCATCCTTTAAGTTGATATCAAAACGATAGATGGTCGTGGAAATGAAGTTTGCGGATAACTGTGGAAGAACACCGATACGGATCTTCTGGAATGTTGTACATCCAGAAGCATCCAGAGCATCCAAGACACCCGTATCCAGATCTTCAATGGCTGTAATATACATCTTGGAGATCATACCAATGGAACAGATGGACTGTGTGACAACACCGCAGAATGCATTTGGACCAGTAACACGGATCCAGACCAGCGCCCAGACCAGAGATGGAATGGTACGGATCAAAAGGATCAATGCACGGAAGATAAACGCAACAACTTTGTTGGTGATGTTCTTGCTTGCCAAGAAACTGACTGGAACTGCCAGAATGGCACCAAAGATTGTACCTAAGATAGCGATTGCGATTGTCTGTGCGGTCAGATAGAAGACACCTTCCGTCGACATATCAAACAGAAGTGCTGTATCCGGATGGGTCAGACCATAGACAATACCGCCGGCAACTTCACTGCCCTTTGCGGCAATGCCATTGAACTGAACACCGCCGGCACTCCATACAACTGCAACAACTAATATCGCGAAGATCAAGATACGCTTCCACAGATTCTGTGGTCTTGATTCATACATCTCTAAGGGAGTCATTTGTTTTTCAATTTTCGATTCTGTCATATATCTCCTCCCTGTTCAGCTCAACTTTCCTCTTAAATAATCACTGAGCTGATCGATGCAAAGAACCAGTACGAACAATGCGAGCAGTACCATGCCTAAGCCGTTGTAATCACGCCAGCCAATACGCTCATTGATCAGGATACCAAGTCCGCCGGCGCCGACCCAACCTAAGATGGATGCAGCACGGACATTGATTTCAAAGCAGTACAGACTGTGAGATAAATACGTTGGCAGGATCTGCGGCATGCATGCAGCCCAGAATGCGCGGAACTGATTGCAGCCCATCGAGATCATTGCCTCGAATGGTTTCATATCAATGGTTTCAATACTTTCATAAAGCATCTTCGCTACAATACCTAACGTAAAGAGAATAATAGCAATGGTACCAGCGAAGGTTCCTAATCCGAAGACCAATGCAGCAATGGATGCAATGACCAGAGTCGGTACGGAACGTAATATCGCAAGAATGAAACGAATAATGACCAGAGTTGGCTTATTCCGATTGATGTTGCTTGACGCAAATATCGCAAAGACAAGTCCTAACAGGCAGCCAACAATGGTACCTAAGACGGACATCTTCACAGTATCTAATAACGGACCAATAACTTTGTTAAAATAACCAAAGTTCGGCTGGAAGATCTTGGAAAGAATAAAGGTCAGCTGATTGCCGCGGGTGAAGATGATTGCGAGATTAAATCCTGTTACCTTGATCGAAATGGCAACAACAATCAACAGTACAATTGAAATCAGCCACATTCTGGAACGTGGACGTACTACGGAATTTCCACTTGGCAGGGTAATGACTTCCGGCTTAAAGATACGATCAAATAATGCCGGTTTTTTCGCCTGATCGATCTTATTCTTAGCCATTTTTCTTTTCCTTGCCCATTTCCGGTACTTCAGCACCGTTATAGACCTCGTTCAGGACTTCCTTTGTGACATCCTTGACTGGACCATCATAAACGATTTCACCAGCACGTACACCGATGACACGGTCTGCATACTTCAGAGCTAAGTCTACATGGTGGATATTCAATAAGATTGAAATATTCATTTCTTTGTTTACACGGCTGAAATCATTCATGACTTCATCTGCCATGATTGGATCCAAAGACGCAACCGGCTCATCTGCGAGAATGATCGTTGGTGTTGCGCACAGTGTTCTAGCTAATGCAACACGCTGCTGCTGACCACCAGACAATTCATCACAGCGAGTGTATGCCTTATCCAGGATTCCTACTTTATCTAAAGCTTCGAGAGCTTTCATTTTCTGTTCTTTGGAGTATACGCCGAACAGTACCTTGTACCAAGGCATGTCAGGAACGTAACTAGTCAAGACGTTCTTAATAACAGTCGCGCGCGTGATCAAATTGAAAGACTGGAAGATCATACCGATCTTGCGGCGGAATCTTCTCAAGCTCTTTCCTTTTAACGTCATGACATCTGTATCATCAACAATCAACTGACCGCCTGTAATATCGATCATACGGTTGATTGTACGGATCAATGTAGATTTACCAGCACCGGAAAGACCGATGATAGCAACAAATTCTCCTTGTTCAATTTTGAGATTTACATGTTTCAGACCTTTTGTTCCATTTGGATAGGTCTTACTCACGTCTTTAAATTCGATCATAACTAATTTTCTCTTTCCGTTTTTATAAAAAACAAGGGTGACTGCATAGAAATACAGTCACCCAAATCAACTTTAATTTCTAAAAGATTTATTTACTGCAACAATAATTACTCAACAGCCTTCAGAGCTGCACGAGCACCATCATAATCCGAGTCTGTAGCAATTGCATATCCTGTATGAGAATATACGCTGAAGATCTTCTTTCCTTCATCTGTTCCGATGATGGAGATCAAAGACTTCTGAATCGCATCAATGAATTCCTTGTTGTAGATGTCTGGGTTAGCCATTGTAACTGCAACTGTATCGTTATAGATAGGTTCTGTAACGCCGATAACATTCATTTCATTCCAGATAGAATCTGTACGGCCCATACCTGCTTTTCCTGTGCTGTCCTTCTGGTCTGTAGGAAGTTTCCAAGAATCTTCATAGTCGTTTCTACCATCTGCATAGCAGACGATGATATCCAACTGTTCTGAAGCAGCCTGTGCAAATGCTGTACCATAACCGGAATCGATTGTTGTTACATGAGAAAGGTCAGAAAGCTTCTTACCATCGTAGTTGTTCTGCAGCCACATTGTAGGATAGATGTAACCAGCAGAGCTAGATGTCTTCTGAACACCCCAGTTAGCCTTGTTCAGGTCATCCCAAGTCAGCTTTTCGCCCTTGTTGACCTTAGCTGCTAATTCTTTACCATAAGCAGAAGGTGTTGCATAAATCAGAGAACGATAAGACTTGACCTGATCGCCGACCTTCTTTGTTGCATTCTTGTCGCCGTTCCATGTTGCTGGATCTGTCGAATCATTAGACAGACCATTTCTTGTTGCAGTCAGAACAACATCTGTTTCATTGGAATACAGAGCATATGTTCCGCCTGGTAACCAACCAATATCGATAGAACCGGAAGACATACCTTCACCGGTTGCGTCATAGTTTGTACCAACAGTGATATCAACCTTGCCGATATCATATCCGTTTGTCTTCATGGCGTCGATTACTAACTTATCTAAACCCTTTGTACCTGTGATGATGACATCAGCATCCTTTGATGGGACGAACTCCATTGTCAAATCATCAATCTTCTTGTTGCCGGATGCTGCTGGAGCTGCTTTACCGCTTGCTGTTGTGCCTGCAGACGATGTTGTTGCTGCGCTGCCAGAAGCACAACCAGTTAACATAACTGCTGCAAGTACTAATGATGATAACTTCTTGTTCATTAATTCCTCCCCGTGATTTCTCACTTTATCATTACGAGAATCTCTGATTCTCCATAATGCCGACCCAATAAAAAACAATATTTCCCGTTTATATATATTTTTATCTTTTGAGATAGAATTCGTTAATTTGTAGCTGGTTTTCCCTTATTTATATACCATATTCTATGAATATTCTATACAACAATAATGTAGAGCGCAAGGTGTACTTATGTGAATTTTTCATCCCTCTTGTACATCCGTGAACAAATGTAGCACACGATTGAAAACAATGCATGTTATTCCTGTAAAATTTACTGCAAATCACTACTTTTTTGTCTCATTCCAGGTAGGTGTCCCGCAGATCCTGAAGGTCCTGGGAAGTCAATCCAAATTCCTGGATCAGATAGTTCTCATCGGAGCCATATCTTTCCTTGATGGTCTGCAGAATTGTCCGGCCAATTTTCTCTGTCACTCCTTCTTTCATCCAAAGGAGTTCCTTTAATACCGGATGTGCTTCAATCTGCGCGGCCTTTTCCCGCAGGACGCGCTCTATCACATCCTGACGATAGGTACAGCTCAGCAGATAGTCCTGCAGAACTGTCTCTTCCTCTACACCTAACAGGAACAAGATGATCATTGCGCCAACACCTGTCCGGTCTTTACCCGTCGCACAATGGATGCAGATTGGCACATTTCCTGCCACAATCTGCTTCACCATCGTTTGGAATGCCTCATTATGGAATGGCATTTCCTTATAATATGTTGTCAGTACTTCCAGCTGCCGCTCCCCTGCTTCCCCAATCTGGTTCATTCCCTTTGGCGAGAAATCGATTCCTTCCCCTCCTTTGGAGACCACACCGCTGCAGCGGTATACATCAATTCCCGGAAGGTCGGGATCTGGATGACGTTCATTTTCATATTGTGTACGGAAGTCAATGACACAGCGGATGCCAAGATGCTTGAATGTCGCAAGCTCTTCTTCATTCATAAAACACAATCCACCAGAGCGATAGAAGATGCCATGCCGGATGGTACGTCCATCCCTTGACGGATAGCCGCCAAGATCACGAAAGTTCAGTTCTTTATGGAATCTAGGATCCATGCTGTATTTCATAAGAAGTATTTTACCATTAAAAGGCTGTTATTTGCGTGTATAATAGGCATTGTTTTTTAGAAGAGGTGTTTATGAACAATCGTATTCGTATCCTGGTCACTTCCGATGTCCATGGCTTTATTTATCCTTATAGTTATGCGGATGGTTCCCAGCAGAATCAAGGCTTTGCACAGTTGTCTTCTCTGATTGAATCCTTAAGAGATGAAAATACATTGTTGCTGGATAATGGAGATTCCTTGGAAGGTTCCCCACTGTCCTTCTTTCATTACCACAAACATGCCGACGAGATTGCCCCCGTCACCACTGTCATGCGGGACATGCATTATGACTATGTAAATATCGGCAATCATGACTTTAATTATGGGGAAGATGCAATGTTCAATCATTTTGATCATGTGGATGCCCCATGCATCACCGCCAACTATCAATATAAAGGTGTCCCTTATGGGCCAAATTATGTCATCCGGGAACTGGCTGGCAAAAAGATTGCACTGATTGGCATTACGACACAATATACTCCGCATTGGGAGACCAAAGAGCATCTGAAGTATTCCCGTTTTGAAGATGCGTTTGAGACTTTAAAAAAGAATGTTGCGCTGGTCAAGAAGTTAGAGAAGCCGGACTATATAATCGCTTTATATCATGGCGGCTTTGAAAGAGACCTGCAGACAGGTTTTCTGACTGGGGAAGATAACGGCGAGAATGAAGGCTACCAGATGATGACAATGATTCCAGATCTGGATATCCTGCTGGCAGGCCATCAGCACAATTCTCTCTGCGGCACCTTCAACCATACGGTCTATACCGAGACGGCAGCGAATGGGGTGGAACTTGCCTGCGTCGATATTTATACAGATACAGGAAGCATTGAACCTAGGATCTTAAAAGGGGAAGGCATCACAGATGATGCACTCACAGAATCGATTCAGACAGAAGAAGCAGAATGCCAAGTCTGGCTGGATCAGACCTTAGGGACCACCGAGACCGATTTAAAGGTAACGGATGAAAATGATGCACGCCTGCATAAGACACAGCTCATCACTTTCTTGAATCAAGTACAGATGGAAGTGACGGGTGCACAGATTGCGGCAACCGCGCTCTTCCTGAATGCGACAGGATTTGATCATGAGATTTCCATGCGCAACTTAGTTTCTACCTATGTTTATCCAAACACATTAGTCGTTAAAAAAATGACAGGACGTGTGTTAAAAGAATACTTAGAGAAGAATGCAGAATTCTGGTCCATTCATGCGGATGGTTCCATCGGTGTCGATCCATCGCATGACTTCCCTACGCCGCAGCATTACAACTATGACATGCTGGATGGGGTGGAATATACCATTCAGGTATCACAGCCCGTTGGTCAGCGGATTATCTCTCTGACTCGGAATGGTGCGCCGATTCAGCCAGAGCAGGAATTCACTATCTGTATTAATAACTATCGTGCTTCCGGCGGCGGCAACTTCAAGATGATTGCCCAGTGTCCTACCGTCAGCGTCAACCTTGCGTCCATGGTTGAACTGCTGGCCGATTATATTCTGGCCCACCAGGTCATCTCCTTTGAACCTGTCCATAACATTACTGTTATAAAATGAGGCTTTCCACAGCCTCTTTTTTTATCTATGATATGGGTAAGGAGGAAAGTCTTATGTCTGTGACGATGCCAGTCAAAGAATATCTTTACTTGAAAGATCTGTTTCCCTTTCTGGATTCCTACATCATTAATATTGCCTACACAAAAGAATTCGTTACCTTAGATTTTCTTCGCGCAAAGATGGAAGAATTCAAGATTGAATACAATGCTTTAATTGTCCGTGTTGGTCTGGAAGGAAAGGAAACATACAACGAGACCGGATATCATTTAATTGATATCTACGATTCTTATTTCCGCGATGCAATGGGTTCATAAAAGGAGAACGATGTCGTTCTCCTTCGTTTTATTTACTGGAATCTTCCGGCAGGTGGAAGATCTGTTCGCCGTCTTTTGACAGCATGTATTTTCCACGTGCATAATTCTCAACGTAATCTGGATCCTGCAGCTTTGTCTTCTCACTGTTCAGATACGTATTCTCATCCGTTACTTTTTGAAGTTCATTCTGTACTTCTGCTAACTGCTGCTGCAGCTGCACTGTTGTAATGACTTCTTTTACAACGCTCCATAACATTAAGACCGAAGCTGCGATGACCGCAATACAGATCAGTTTCATGACTGGTGTCAATCGACGTCCACGTTTTTTTGTTTTTCTATTTGTCGCTGCCATCAAAGCTCCCCTCTTCACGTCTTCTTTTATTCTAGCATTATTTTTCTTCGAGTTCGACTCTAGATTCGCCAATTACTTCATACATCTCAGCAGCATCTGCTTTTTTCTTTGATTCCTGTGTGCTGAGTACTTTGATCTCTAAACGTCGATTGCCGAAGGTCACTGCTACGATATCTCCTGCATTCACTTCATGGGATGGCTTCACACTTCGGCCATTGATCTCAACTCTTTGATTCAAAGCGAGCTCTTTCGAGATGGTCCGCCGTTTTAGAATGCGTGAGGATTTTAGAAATTTATCAATTCTCATGTTTTTTATCTTCCTTTGCCTGCTGGATCAATGTGATTGCCAGAGACAGATCATCTCTTCCTTTTGGATAGATGACGGTAATACGATTGTTCTTATAACGCAGTGTCGTATCCTTGGATATCTTTGTAAAGTCTTCGAATAACTTGATTCCATCAACGTTCTGTGAGAACTGCGTTGAGAACGTGATCTCATTCGTTTCTTTTAATTCACGATAGGAATGGATCTCGGGATCATTCAGTAAAAGATCCAGCTGCTTCTTCATGAACAATGCGTTGACCTCATTTGGCAACTTACCAAATTGGTCTTCTACAATGGTGCGATATTCCTGCAGCTGTGCTGCTGTATCTGCCTCATCAATCTTCTGATACATTTCCAGTTTATCAAAATCATCCGGCGCGAATTCTTTTGGAATATAACTGGTCTTCTTAATATTGGCAGCCGGTGTCTGTGCCATTAATGGCTTGACTTCCTTGCCGCTCTTCTTCGCTTCGATTGCCTCTTCCAGCATTTCAATATACATATCAATACCAACGGTATCAATGAAGCCAGACTGCGATGGTCCTAACAAATCGCCGGCACCACGGATGGTCAGATCACGCATCGCAATTTTATATCCAGAGCCCAAGCGGGCAAATTCTTTCACTGCCTGCAGACGTTTCTGTGCAATCTCTGATAATTGCTTCCGCGGCGGGATCATCAAGTATGCATACGCCAACCGATTGGAACGGCCGACTCTTCCTTTAATCTGATAGATCTGTGCCAGACCAAAGTCCTGAGCATTCTCGATCAGGATTGTATTTGCGTTTGGTACATCAATGCCATTTTCAACAATGGTCGTACAGACTAACACATCTAATTCATGTGCATTGAACCGCATCATGGTATCTTCAATCTCATCCCGGTTCATTTGTCCATGGACAACACCGATGCGTGCTTCCGGCAGTTCATTCTGCAGGGAACGAGCAACGTTGTATATTTGTTCAATATTATTGTAGAGATAGAACACCTGACCAGAACGGCTGAGTTCTTTCTGGATGGCGTCAATGACTAATCCTTTATTCTTCTCCACAACATAGGTCTGTACAGAATAGCGGTTCATTGGCGGTGTCTCCAGCTGTGACAGCTGACGAATACCAACCAAAGACATCTGCAGCGTACGCGGAATTGGTGTTGCGCTCAGAGTCAATACATCAATGCCATTTTTAATTTCCTTGATACGTTCTTTGTGTTCTACACCAAAGCGCTGTTCTTCATCGACCACCAGCAGACCTAGATTTTTGAAGGCAACATCTTTCGAAAGAAGACGATGCGTGCCGATCAGGATATCGACTTTTCCTTCCTGCAGATCTTTTAATGTCTGCGTTACTTCTTTCTCCGGCACAAACCGGTCTAAGACTTTGATGGTCACCGGATAACCTTGATATCTTTGAGTAAAGGTATGATAGTGCTGTTCTGCAAGAATGGTTGTCGGGCATAAGACAGCTGTCTGCATGCCGTCCGAAACTGCTTTGAACGAGGCAATGACCGCAACTTCAGTCTTACCGAAACCAACATCCCCGCAGACCAGACGGTCCATCGGTTTCGCAGATTCCATATCCTTTTTAATATCACTCACCGCTTGTTTCTGATCCGGTGTCAGTTCAAACGCAAACTCATTTTCAAATTTGCGGGATAGATCGGTGTCCGGTGAGAATGCATGTCCGATATGTTCTTCTCGATTGGCATATAACGCAATTAACCGTGCCGCAATATCTTCTACGTTCTCCTGCAGTTTCTGTTTTGTCTTTTCCCAATCTCCGCTGCCCAGTTTATTCAGCCGCGGTACAACACCTTCACGGGATACAAATTTACGCACTAAACGGAACTGCTCCAAAGGTACCAGCAGTTCCGCATTTCCTCGATACACACACTTCAAGAAATCTCGTTTGATGCCTTGGATCTCTCTTGTCTCAATCCCAACATACTGGCCTACGCCGTAATTGGCATGGACAATATAATCACCCGGCTGCAGGTCTTCATAAGAATGAATGGTCTCGGCATTCCGGAATTTGTTTTCATATCTTCCTTTATGATGATGGATCTCAAATAATTCTGCCGTTGTATAGACCGTGATTTTTGCGTCTTCCAATGCAAATCCTTGATTGAGATCCGACATCCATAAGTTGATGCCTTCGACTAATGGTGCATCGCCAATCAGCAGATTGTATGGTGTTCCTTGATCAATGCATGTATCCGTGACCTTCTTCATTTCATGATCCGGTAAGGCCAGGACGACTTTACTGCCGTCATTGATCATCTTCAGTTTCATTGCCAATACTTCATTCGGCAGATTCACTTCCGCAATATTCGCAATGTTGTCCAAGAATGGATCTTCGACAATTTTCTTTTTGGCGGGAATGTACTGCATGTCATGATAGATGGCATACTTTGGCAGCATCTTCCCTTCCTGCACCATTTCCTGAACATACGCAATTGTATCTTCGACAAAACGTTTTGTGTTGTCATGAATGGTCTGTTCATCACACCAGATGATCCACGGATCCTGCATGTAGTCCCAGATTCCTGCGGTATGATCCAGCAGACTCATATATGGATACATTGAACGGTCAAAGACATGGCTTTCTAAAGACATCAGATCGGATTCGATTTCACCGTTGATGTCTCCTTTGGTCATTGTCTCGACTTTCTCATGGATCTCCTGAATTTCCTCATCGGTAAAAATAACATCGGATGCCGGTACGATATGGACCTCCGGTACTGTCTCCAATGTCTTCTGGCTCAGTACATCAAAGAAACGGATGGAGTCAATTTCGGTATCGAAGAATTCAATACGGATTGGATTCTCATAGTTAATGGAATAGACATCAATGATGCCGCCTCTTGCGGCATAGGATAATGGCTGATCTACGTGGGATGTCTGGGTATAGCCTCCAGCCGTCAGCCGCCGTTTCAATTCTTCCATATCCATTTCATCATTGGTATGAATGGTCAGACATCCTTCTTGAAAATGTGCCGGCAATGGCAGATGACGAACGACTGCGGATGGGCATGTAATAACAACTTGATTTGGATTCACTAAGAGTGATGCCATCGTTTCTACTTTGATGGCTGTCATTTCCGGGCTGGCCGCAATGGTCTCTACCCGCAGAGATTCATCCGCACTGAAAAGAGCACATTCGTTTTCTTCCAGGAGGGTCGCAACTCTCTCGTATAGACGCTGTGCTTGATATAGATTCTGTTTGATGACAAGAAGCGGCCGTGGATGTTTTCGGTAGGAGGCACAGAGCACTAATGCTTCTTCCATTAAGGAAGTCTCTGGCAGCGGTCCTTTTCCCGCATCTAATAATTTGACTGCTTCATTTTCTTTCAGTGCTTCTGAAAGCCATGCAGGTATTTCTGACATGCATTCTCCTGTTACTTTACTTTGATATTATAGGCATTCATGACCTGATCCATTGGCTGGGATACCCATGCATACGCTGCATTTGCAGCACCCGTCAGGGCTGTATTCCATGCATCCTGTTCTGCTTTGGGAACCGGCGATAAGACCCAGTCCGGAACCTTTTCATGATCTCCTGCGGTGCTGTGCCCAACTCCAATCCGGATGCGGGCAATCTCACTGGTAGACAGACAGTCAATGATGGACTTCATTCCTTTTTGTCCGCCAGCTGAACCATTCTTGCGGATACGCAGAGAACCGGTCGGCAGATCCATGTCATCATGCATGACTAAAATGTCCGATGGATCAATATGATAGAAGCTGACGGCCTGCGATACCGCAGATCCGCTGGCATTCATGTATGTCAACGGCTTCATCAGGATGACCTTCTGGCCTTCGATCATAACGTTGGCAATCAAGGCATTCCATTTCTCACTCGTTATAGATGTATGCAGTTTGTCTGCTAAGACATCCATTGCCATAAACCCGCTGTTGTGTCTTGTCTTTTCGTATTCCTTTCCAGGATTTCCGAGTCCTACAATTAATTTCATTCCTGGTCTTCTTTCTTTTCTTCTTCTTTCACAACTTCCGCATCAATGACATCTGCATTCTTTGCGGATTCATTGGTAATACGGAACGTCTCTTTATCCTCATCGCCGGCAGGTGTTTCTTCACTGTTCTCTTCTGTTGTCTCTGGAACAGGATTCTCTTCCGGCAGGACAATGTTCAATGTCTCCAGCCAGCGTTTGCCTACACCACTCAGATTAAAGTCCTTTAACAGACCTTCACAGTCCTGATACTTCGCGGAATCATTCTGATCCAGATAGATTCTTGCGGCGGTTGCATTGGCAATCGACTTGTACAGACCAATCATTGATTTTGCATAGCTGTATTCCGCATAGTTGCCCTCCAGAAGCTTCTGATAGAAGGCTAAGCCAAGATCTTCTTCCTTCTGATAGAACTTGTTCACTTCAACGGACAGTGCATAGACCAGCTGACTGGACAGGACACTGTTGACACCCTGCATCTTTTCAATCATATGATCCAGCAGATCTTCGCGGTGGTCCCGATATAAGATATTCGGAATGCCTAAATATAAATAGAAGAACGAGTCTTCATTCTGACCGATGGATACCTGGCCGTTTTTCTTCGTCGTTAATAAAGCATCGACATTCAAAAGTTCCAGAGTCGCATCAAATTCTTCATATTCACTATGATATGCCATGCCCCAGAGCTTAATGACATAGGCCTTGTTCAGAAGATTGGTATCTTCGCTGCTGCCCGCAATAATGGCATTCACTTTCTCGAAGAATACATCCTTTTCCTTAATCGAATTGACACATTCGACTAAGACTTGTCTTCTTTTCTGTGCTTTTGAATTTCTTAAGATATTAAATACCATGTATATTACAAGTACATATAATAGGATGCTCATCCACATAATCGTTCTCTCCTCAACATATTGTTACCATATTATACCGTTTTGTACGGCTTGCGCAAAAAGGGACTTTTTTATATTTGTGTGAATTCTGCTATAATAGGAACGTTTCCTGAATTTTTAGCGGAAAGTACACACATAAAGGTTTTGAATATGGAAAATAAAGAAGAAAAAAAGACGTCGAAAAAGACACCTTTTACGCAGACGAAATTAATTACGATTCTGCTCGTTATCGCAGTATTCTTTTTATGCATTGCGGAATATGCGAACCTGCACCGGGATGAAATCGGCAAGAAGATTGCCGAAGATATGGCAAGTGCGGCTGGTTCGAGTGCCACCGCTTCTGCCACTGCATTGCCGAAGGACCTGACAGATACCAGTTCTGTCCTAATCCTGGTCAATAAGACGCATAAGCTGCCAACCGGGTATGCCCCGGCCGATGCAGATCTGGCTACTCCATACCTAAACAGCAGCACCGATGCAATCCGGATCCGCTCCGTTGCCTCTGATTCTGCTAAGGCAATGAAGGCTGCCGCAGCATCCGAAAATGTCACGCTGGTCGTCTCGGCCGGTTATATTTCCTTCCAGGAACAGGAAGACCTGTATACTTCCACCGTAAAGCTGTTAGGCGGCGGTGAAACGGGTCCAGCTTCCACAGCCATCGAAAAGGCTGGTTTCTCGGAACATCAGACTGGATTAGCCATTGATTTCACCAATGACGCCTCCACAGCCAAGCCAACCAAGGAATTTGCCAATACACCAGCAGGCCAGTGGCTGTTTGCCCACGCCCATGAATATGGCTTTATTCTCCGCTATCCAAGCGGAAAAACGGATATTACGGGGTATGATTACATGCCTTGGCATTACCGTTATGTCGGTGTTGATGTCGCTACAGCCATCTACAATGCGAAAGATACGCACGATGAAACATTTGAAGAATACTATAACGTACTCAGCTGAGGGCTTCTTCCCTCAGCTGTTTTTTGGCTGGATTGTTGACTTTTCCGCATTATCCCGTTATTATATCTACGCGTTTGTTTTCTACAAAAAAGAAAAAATGGAGGTGGCATTATGAAGAGAACTTACCAGCCAAGCAAGCATAAGACAAAAGCTACGCATGGCTTCAGAGCCCGTATGGCTACTGTTGGCGGCCGTAAGGTATTGGCCAGAAGAAGAGCTAAAGGAAGAAAGGTCCTGTCTGCTTAAGAACCACCGTATGGTGGTTTTTTTTCACGTTTAACGTTATTTTATTATTGATATGAAGAAAAAAAATAGAGTCAGGAAAGCCCAGGAATTTCAGGAACTGGTCCATAAAGGAACAAAGTATGTAAACAGCTCTTTTGTGCTGTATACCATGCCGAAAAAACAGGATCAGGCCCGGATCGGGGTCTCCCTTTCCAAAAAAATGGGAATTGCGGTCATGCGGAATCTCTATAAACGTCAGGTCAGAATGATGTGCCAGGACCTGGTCGATTTTAAGAGCGCCTCATTGGATGCGGTCATTATCGTACGTTTTGGCTACCGTGATCAATCCTATGAGTTCAATAAAAATAACTTGGAAAAACTACTCATTAAGGCTACAATTAGGTAGTTCGTATATTTATATAAGGAGAAGATTCATGAAACTTACCCCTAGAGTAAAAAAACTGCTTACAATCGTCACTTTACTGGTTGTAGCAGTCACATTAACTGGCTGTTCGGTACCACGTAATGCCGACGGCAGCATCGTTTTGATCAAGCTGGAAACAACCTTCCAGGAAATCATGGACAGTGAGAGCTGGTTCAGTGCCTGCTTCGTCTGGCCATTGGCAGAGTGGATCAACCACATGTCACCGGTTGTCGGTGTCGGCGGAGCAATCTCCATTGTCACCATCGTTGTCAACGGCATCTTAGCGTTATTGACATTAAAATCGACCATCGGCATGCAGCAGATGCAGCTGATCCAGCCGGAATTAGAGAAGCTCAAGCTGAAGTATGAAGGAAGAAACGATGATACTTCCAAAATGCGTCAGGCACAGGAAATGCAGGCTCTCTACAAGAAGTATGATATCAATCCTGCTTCTTCCATGTTAGTGACCTTCTTACAGTTCCCTGTCATCATGGCAATCTATATGGCCGTACAGAGATCTTATGCGGTTGCGACCGGTACCTTTATGGGATTAGACCTTCAGGTCACCCCATTAACAGGAATGCAGAATATCATCAACGGAGATGCCACAGGCTGGCTGTTCGTTGTCCTGTTCGTCTTCATGGGCGCATGTCAGTATTTCTCAATGATGATCCCAATGATGATCCAGAAGAAGAAGGCTGCCGAAGATGCCGCAAAGCATCATACAAAACCAGCACCAACTTCTACACAGAACAAGCTCATGCAGTATTATATGACTGGCATGATCATGGTCTTCGGTCTGATGCTTCCTTCCGCAATGTCCTTATACTGGGCAATTAACTCTTTAGTTAATGTCGTCAAGACTCTGCTTGTGCAGAAGTATATTGATAATCATAATGCGAAGAAAGAAGGCGCTCACTGATGAAAAACTATACTGCAAAAACATTAGAAGAACTGTTAGCTCAGGCTGCAGAGGAAAAAGGATGTGCTGTCTCGGATCTGAAGTACAACGTTACGGAAGAAAAAGACGGCGGTCTGTTAGGAATTGGCAAATCTGTTTCGGCAGATGTCTACACAATGGAAGATGTCAAAGAGTTCTTATTTGACTACTTAGGCGATTACTTTACCGGTATTGATCTGGATATTGAAGTTGCCATTGAAGAGAAACCAGATTCCTTTGTGATCAATCTGAATGCGGATAACAATGCCGTATTGATTGGTAAGATGGGCAAGACCATCGCAGCGTTCAATACTGTTGTAAGAGCTGCTGTCAATGCAGAGTTCAAGAGCAGAATTGATGTTCTGATCGATGTCAACCATTACAAGGACGAGAGATACAACAAGGTCCGTATGATGGCAAAGAGAATTGGCAAACAGGTACAGAGATCCCACGTTGCCGTTGAACTGGATCCAATGCCAAACGATGAACGTAAGGTCATCCATAAGGCATTGAGTGACTGGCATAACCTGCAGACAGAGTCTGAGGGTGAAGGTTCCCGTCGTCATATCTGCATCAAGTATGTTGAGGATGACGATACTGCTCCGGAAGAAGAATCTTCCAGCGAAGCTGAATAAGTACTTAAAAAGGACTGATAATCAGTCCTTTTTTTCATGCTTAGTCGGTTGTTTTCCAGAGTCCATGGAGATTGCAGTATGCATAGACCGCAATGACTGGTTCATCTTCATAGAAATCGACGCATGGTTTATCGCCTGGGTTCAGATACGCAATCCGGAACCCCTTCTCTGTTTCTAAAGCGATGAACTCAATGTAGTGTTCTGCCGTCATTGGATGATCGACAGAGCCGACATTGACTGTAATCCGATTATTCTCCCGGGTAACGGTCGGAACATGTTTCTCCTGGCTCGCATCCGTTGTATTTGGCATGAGTTCCTTCATTGGTTCTCCGCAGCATACCGGTACGACTCCCGAATCATGAACCATAGCGACAACATTCTTACAATGATCACAGCGATAGAATTTTAATTCTTTCATAAGGAAATACCTCCTGTATCTACATTATTCCTTTTGAAATCTGAATTTGCAATAGATTTACTCCACACTCTTCAGGGATTCCACCATCTGGATCCGCCGCAGGTGCTTTGCCATAAAGAGATTGACCAAGATACCAAAGATCAGGGTGATTCCGACACAGACAATACAGCTTAGGACCGTGATATTTCGGCCAAACATGATGTAATCCATCTCAACCTCGTGCATGATGTAATGATGCAGCAGAATACCCAGCGGAATACCCACTAAAGAACCAATGAAAGTCAGAATATTATTCTCTTTATAGATATAATTTTCGACTTCTTTCCGCCGGAAGCCTAAGACTTTCAACGTCGCAATCTCCCGCATTCTTTCGGAGATGTTAACATTGGTCAGATTACCTAATACGACCCCTGCCAAGCTTGCGGATGATAAGATCAGCACCAGGACTATAATGTCCAATCCATTGATCATCTGATTGAAGTTATCCAGCAGTGTTCCAAAGAACTCAACACTGGAAATGTTTTCCTGACTGGCAAACTCTTCCTGCAGTGCTTGTTTCTCTGCATCTGTCCCCTGCAGTTTTACTGCCATTGTATTGGAGGCTGGTGTTGTGCCAAAGACACTTTGGTAATATGACTTGGTCATAAAGACATAATGACGCACATACATCTCACAGATTCCGCTGATCTTCACTTCTGCATCCATACCGTCAATCGATTCTACGGTAATCGTATCGCCAACATTCTTATTCAGATTCTCTGCTAACTTTTCATTGATAATGACACCATCATCACTTAACGATAATGCCTTCTGACCAACTCTTGTCTGCAATTCATACATCACATTGATATCCTCAGTATTGTTGAATATCTGCATGTATGCTGTTTCATCATCCTGATCCGATGCGACAACTTTTGTGCTGTATGCCGTTAACAGTGTGCTGGCAGCAACATTCGCATTTTTCGAATAACTTTGGTACTGCTCTGCAACCTCGGTAGCAGATAAATCTTTATTGAACGTCACCGTACCATCATAACGATAAATCTCTTCAAACTGTTTTGTGGCAATCGTCTGAATTGAATCACGAATGCCAAAGCCAGTAATCATCAATGCAGTACAGCCCGCAACACCAAACACGCTCATATAGAAACGTTTCTTATAACGGATCAAGTTACGAATGGTAACTTTCCAAGTAAAGCTGAAGCGATTCCATAGTGCCGGCAGTTTTTCGATAATTGTAGAATGCCCTAGTTTTGGGGCTTTTGGACGCATTAACTGAGAAGGAACTTCTTTCATATCCTCATGGCATGCATACCATGTGGTCAACAGCATGACACCAACAAATGCCAGCGCACTGCCAATCATTAACGGCCAGTCTAATGCTAGATCCATCTGCGGCAGAACATACATCATCTTCCATGCATTATATATAATTCCAGGGAAGATCAGCATACCAGCAACACATCCTACACAGGCACCGATAATTGTAGCGATACATGCATACATCATGTATTTTTCGGCACACTGTTTCTGACTGTAGCCTAATGCACGCATGACACCAATCTGGCCACGCTGTTCATCGACCATTCGTGTCATCGTTGTTAAACAAACAAGTGCTGCAACTAATATAAAGAATACTGGGAACACCGCCGCAATTGCTTTCATTTGATGAATGGTGTTCTTATATGCCGCACTGGAATAATGCTGCGTACGGTCTAATACCGTCCATGTACCACTCTGCAGATTTTCAATATCCTGCTTTGCGGTATTTAACTTGCTCTTAGCATCTTCCAGCTGCTGTGTACCATCTGTAATGGCTTGATCCAATTCATTCTGAGCATCTTTGATTTGCTGTCTACCGTCAGCAAGTTCGTTTTCTTTTGTCTGCAGTTCCTTTAAACCGGCATCAATTTTTGCCTGCGCATCGCTGGTAGAACTTTGGAAAGCTGCAGTATTGGCATCGAGTTCTGCATATCCTTGATTGATCTGTGTCTGCGCATCCGTAAGCTGTTTTTCTGCTGCAGTAATGCCGTCGTTGATCTCTTTCTTTTTAGCATCCAGCTCTGTAACATATGCTTCAATTCCGTTTGTCGAAGAGATTTCTTTTCCTGTTCCGGTCAATTGAAGTTTCTGATTCAGCGTTGTATACGCAGAAGTAATTTGATCAGCAATGTTTTTTTGATACACTGTTTCATTTTGGAGATAAGTTGTTAAGTACTGATTCATTTCATCAACTGTTGTAATCGTGACTGGTTTCTGCGTGGTACTGAATACATATTCCAATGCACTCTTTGATGAACTGAGCAGTGTAATTGTCTGTTGTTTTTCTGCATCACTCATTGTGGTGTTATTTTGAATCATATTTATGAGTGTCGTGAATGGAACGTTATTGCCAATGACACCAAGATACTTTTGCAGCATGTTCTGTACGGTACTGGATGCTGCAAGGACCTGCTGCAGCCCTTCTAATTTCTTGATGCCATCTTCTGCAGTGTTCAATGAAGTGATGCCATCATCAATATCTTTTATATTCTGATTCAGTGTTGTTTTCTGAGTTTCAAAATCTTTTTTCTTCTGCGCCAGTTCCGCACTGGATTGATCCAGCTTTGTTTTGGCATCCGTAAGTTTCTGCTGTGCTTCGGCACTGCTTGTATCTAACTGTGCTTGTGAATCATTGAGTGTTTGTTTTGCGGCAAGAAGTGTCTGTTCACCGCTTGTAATTTCTGCAAGGTTATCATCAATCTCCTGCTGACCATCACTGATCTTTTGATTGTATTCATCTAACGATGTCTGATATTCCTGCAGACCATCGTCATATTTCTTCTGCGCGTCTGCAACAACGACATCATGACGATGTTCTTTTTGGGTCAATGATTCTTCTTCAATAGTCTCTTTCGCTTCTTTTGCGTATGCTTCATATTCATCAGAGAAACTGTTATATGCCTTTGCGTTCGTCAACAGGACATTTAATTCCGTATCGTAATCCATTGCGAATGCCTCATCGGGAAGATAGATATAAGTATTGATATACTGATTGCTCAATGTACTGTTTTCTTTCGCGACATCTAAATACAATGGAGAATCAATCGTACCAACCACTTTGCATGTTTTCACATTTAAATAATCGGACAGATCATTTTCTGGTCGACTGAATGTAATCATACTTCCTAATGCAAATCCTGTTTTTAATCCGGTACTGTTTTCTGCCAGACATTCATTTTCGTTTTCCGGAAGACGTCCGCTTTCTAATACAAATTGATTGATCGTTGCATCTTCTTTGTATGCATGTACACGAACAACCATGCTGCGTGTATCCGCTGCTGCATTGACATCGACAAACTTTGTCAGTTCAGCCTCGGAAACATTCGTCATCTTTTTAACTGCATCCAGATCTTCTTGATCAAATCCATAATTAGAATAGATTGTTATATCTTTTAAATTCTGCTGATCATTATATTGATCAACACTGGTGGCCATGACTGAAGATGATGAAGAAACTCCAACGAAAAAAGCGACGCCAATTGTGACAATTGCAGTCAAGGAGAAAAAACGTCCTTTCGTGGCGCCAATCATTCGTTGAATGTCTTTCATCAATATCTTATTCATAGATTACCATTCAATCTCTGCGATATTCTTTGGATGCTCATTTATTTCAATTGAAGAAACGAGTCCGCTCTTAATATGGAATACTTTATCTCCCATTGGACATAACGCTAAATTATGCGTGATGATAATGACTGTCATTCCTTGTTTACGGCAAGTATCCTGCAGCAACTGCAGAATTTGTTTTCCTGTAACATAATCGAGTGCGCCCGTTGGTTCATCGCACAATAAAAGTTTTGGATTCTTTGCGAGTGCTCTTGCGATAGCGACTCTCTGCTGTTCCCCACCAGATAACTGTGAAGGAAAGTTGTTCATTCTTTCTCCTAGGCCAACATCCTTTAATACCGTTGCAGGATCCAATGGATTTTTACAGATTTCTGTTGCGAGCTCAACATTTTCCAATGCGGTTAAGTTCTGTACTAAATTATAAAATTGGAAAACGAAACCTATGTCATATCTTCGATAGTCAGTGAGCTGTTTTTCGGTCATTGTATCAATCCGTGTTTGATCAACAATGATTTCTCCGCTGGTACTTGTGTCCATTCCACCAAGGATATTCAAGATTGTTGATTTTCCTGCACCTGATGCACCGGCAACGACCACAAATTCTCCTTTTTCAATATTAAAATTGATTCCTGCCAAGGCATGAATATCAACTTCTCCAACATGGTATGTTTTCTTTACATCATTTAGTTCGATATAGCTCATACCATCTTTTCCTCCTTTTCGATGATGGATGCAATACATTCATACACGATTTCACTTTGATCAATGTTCATTTTTTTACATTGTTCATCAAACCGGAGGCTTTCGGTCACAGAATCGATTAAAGCGATGGCAGCAATCGAAGACATGATTTTAACCAATTCTTCGTCCGCTTTTGTCCGTTTCCCCATAAAATAGGAGTTCAAGGCTGCCGTCAGCCATTCTTTGATTTTGATTCGATAATTCTCATCTTTGGATATAAATGACATTCCTGCTTCGTTTTTCTCATTAATTTCGATGAATTTCTTTGAAAACTGTCGAATATCGATACTAAATTGTTCATTTTTCTGAAGAATTTCGTCTGGATTTGTGAAAAACTTCAGCTTTCCGTCTGTACATTCCAGCAAAGCCTGGTTCAGATCTTTCATGATTGGAGTAACTACCGCCTCCAGCAGCTTTTCTTTGTTGCTGAAATAGCGGTAGATGTTCCCTGGGGTAATTCCAGCATTGGCTGCTATCTTTCTCATAGAAGCAGCCTGAAAGCCCTTCTCGTTAAATTCCAAGGAGGCAGCCTTCAATATCTTATTCTTGATAGACTCTTTTAAAATTTGCATAAAAACACCTTTTTATTTCTTTTATTAATATACATATGTTCATTTATCATTACAATGATGTTATTAACCTTATTCACCAGTGAGAAGATCAAAAAAACAGAATGAAAAAGTTATCCACAATTTTCATTCCTTTTTTATATCATTTAGGCTCATTTTTTTGATATTTTTGGTGTGTTTTTCAGTCAAAAATATCCCTTTTCGATGATTTCCACATTTTTCCTCTTTTTTTATGTGTTTAAAATTTTTAAAAGGTGACTAGTTTTGAGGAATATTATACTTTCCCACACGTTATCTACAACATAAAGTTATTAGTTTTCCACAATTGTGGAAAACGTTGAAAACTATTAATTTTGGCTTTATTAAGCCTGATTTTAATGTTCAAAAAATGTTTATTATTATTATTATTCCAAATTTATCAACAATTATTTTGGTTGTCCACACTGTTGAAACTTTTTCCACTCTTTCTCCACTTTTAAAAGTTGTTGATAACTGTGGAAAACTATCTTAAATGCGCTTACAATCACATTTTTTACCCATAATAGTTTGTGGATTATTTTTTTCTCCACAAATTTGATATGGATTTTACCTATTAAACTGGTTAAAATACTAGTATTGCGTTAAGTTTTCCACAATTTAGGGATAGAATTATGACTACTAACAGACAACAATATTTAATCACTACATGGAACCAGCTTCTTGAATATCTTCAAAGTAACCGAAATATCGCTACAACGGTCATAGAGAATTTCTATGTACCTTGTTCCTTATATGACCTTACGAATGAGAAGGCAATCATTGAAGCTCCAAACATTATCACTAAGGCAGTTATCCAGGCAGACGTTGATATGCTGTCTGCTTCCTTTACTGATATTTTAAATTTGGATCATCCTATTATTGTAGAAATCTATCAAAAATCTGAACTTCCATCACCATTTGCCCAGACAACTGTGATGAATGATATCCAATCTTATGATTTTGAGTCTATGCCGATTCAAAATGACCGTACCTTTGATAATTTCGTCGTTGGTGACTGTAACCGTGAATCTAGAGCTGCAGCGTTAGCTTGCGCTTTATATCCTGGTAAATTCAATCCTTTATTCATTTATGGCAACTCTGGCCTTGGTAAAACGCATTTATTAATGGCAATTGCCAATTATGTACAGCAGAATGATCCTTCAAAGAAGGTTTATTATACAGAATCCATTAAATTCGTTGAAAATGTTGTTAATTCGATCCGTGACAACAAAATTGATGCATTTAAGCAGTTTATGTACTCTGTTGACCTTTTATTAGTGGATGATATCCAGTTCTTAGCCGGCAAGGAAAAGAGTCATGAGGTCTTCTTTACTATTTATAATGAGTTGATCAGTAAAGGAAAACAGATCTGTATTGCCTCTGATCGGCAGCCTAGAGAAATCAAAGGATTGGAAGATCGTCTGATTTCCCGCTTCTCAAGCGGACTTTCTGTAGGAATTGACTCTCCTGAATTTGAAACTTCCTTAGCAATTCTGCAAATGAAGATCAAACAGAATGGATATGGCATTGAAGATGTTGATAAAGAAGGACTCGACTATATTGCCTCCAACTTCTCTGGCAACGTAAGAGATTTGGAAGGGGCATGGAACCGTGTTTTGTTCTATTCTATTGAATTTCAAAAGGGTGGCGGCAAAATTAAATTTGAGACCGTCATGAGTGCTTTGAAAAATCAGGCGGTTGTTTCAGATAAAACTGGTCTTTCACCAAAGAAAATCATTAAGACTGTCGCAGATTATTATGGTCTGACACATCAGCAAATTACTTCTAAGACTAGAACAAAGAATATCGCTAATGCTCGTCATATTTCTATCTATTTATGCCGTAAATTATTAGATATTCCATATATCAAAATTGGTGATGAGTTTGGTGGAAGAGACCATAGTACAATCATCAGTGCTTGTGCAAAAGTAGAGAAACAAATCAAGAAAGATCCAGCGTATGAAACTGCTGTAAAAGAAATCGAAAAACTTCTTTCAAATTAAATTTCAACACTTTATTCCACTATGAATTAACATAAAAAAATGTTAAAATTATCAAGTATTTAAGCCATTTTATTAGGTTTTCCACATTCTCCACAGTCTTAATAACAATAAGCTTATAAAAAGAATATATATATACAGGAGGTCATTCCGCATGAATTTTTCAATTAATAAAAATTATTTCTTTGATGCATTACAAACTGTAGGACATGCAATCTCTCCAAATTCACCGCAGCCATCTCTGAGAGGAATTCTAATTGATGTAAAAAAAGATCAGTTGATCTTAACTGGATCGGATGCTGATATTTCTATTCAGAAAATTTTAAAAGCAGATGAAGAAAATAAATTAAATGTAGTAGAAGAAGGGGCATTGTTAATTGACGCTGCATATTTAATGCAGATTGTTAAGAAGCTGGATGCAGATGTCATCAATATTGAAATTATTGATGGATCTTTAACAAAGTTCTCTGGTGCTTCTGTTGTATTTAAGATTAACGGAATGAATGTGAATGATTATCCTACCATTGATTTCTCGAAACCAATGAATTCTATTAAGATGGATTCTACAGTATTGTCTGATATCATTGAACAGACTACATTTGCAACATCTCCGAAGGAAACAAGACCAGTATTAACAGGTGTGAACTTCAAGATTGAAAATAATAAATTGAACTGCACTGCAACTGATTCTTATCGTTTAGCAAAGAAGACAATCGATTTCAGTTCAGATGTATCGTTCAATATTACAATTCCTTCAAAGTCTTTAAATGAAGTCAGAGGAACGGTTCTATTAACAGCAAAAGAAATTGAAATTGCTCAGAGTGATAAAAAAGCTCAGTTCTGGAGTGATGATATGGTCCTTCAGACAAGACTGCTGGATGGCGGTTATCCAGAAACAGATCGTTTAATTCCAACCGAATTTAATTATACTTTAGTCATTGGCAGAGAAGATTTGATTCATGCAATTGATCGTACAACATTCATTAAGAATGATAATATGACAATCAACCGTCTGCAGTGCTCTACAGAAGAAGTAATATTAACAAATAAATCACAGGAAATTGGTGAATCTCATGAATCATTGAATGCAACATTTACAGGTGATCCATTAGATATCAGTTTCTCTGGTACTTATGTAATGGATGCTGCAAAAGCATTAAGAGGAAGTCAGATCAAGATTCAGTTTACTGGTGAAATGAAGCCATTTATTCTGAGCTGTGATGAAGATCAGACCATCCTGCAGTTGGTTCTTCCAGTACGTACTTATAACTAAAAAGAACGAAAAAAACAGAAAATTTCTGTTTTTTTTTTAATTTTTTGAAAAAATGAAAAAAGGTGTAATTTAGACCCCTCAAAAAGGGCTATTTTTAGGGCTTTAAAATTGGTTATTTTTTTAAGGGAAAAACAGAAAGAAAAATGGCTTAAATAAAGGGAAAAAGACCATTTTTATGATATAATTTAATAGGCAATTTTTTACTAAGAAAAGGGGTACGTTTTCCATGGAAAAAATAACGACCGAATACATCACTTTACAACAATTTCTGAAATTTGCTGGCATTGCACAAACGGGCGGGGAAGCAAAGATTCTTGTCAAAGAAAAAGAAATTTTTGTAAATGGTGAACCGGAGAATAGAAGAGGCAGAAAACTATATCCTGGTGACAAAGTTCAAGTCGATGGAAAAACGTTTGACGTCGCTTAATGATTGTAAAAAATTTAAAGCTGAGAAATTTTCGTAATTATGAGAGAGCTGAGATTCAATGGAATCCAGGAATGAATTTAATTACAGGAAAGAATGCCCAGGGAAAAACAAATCTATTAGAAAGTTTAGTCTATCTTTCTTTAACAAGAAGTCATCGTATTTCCGATGATAAAAAACTAATTAAAGAGGGAGCACCATTCGCAGATATTCAATGTCTTTATGAAGATAATCTGGAACGTGAAATTGAAGCAGTCATCCATCCGAAAGGAAAAACATTATTGGTCAGAAGACAGCCAATGAAAAGAAGTTCGGAATTTATCGGTCTTCTGAATGTTGTATTGTTTGCGCCGGATGATCTGAGTTTATTTACGGATGCACCAAGAGAGAGAAGAAGAATTATGAATCAGGAGATTACAAAAGTCTCCAGTAAATATCTTCTGTCTTTAAATCAGTATCAGAACTTATTAAAGAATCGAAATGTTCTTTTAAAAAGTTATAACGTTGATCAAACATTATTGGATACGTTAGATGAGCAAATGGCAAGAGCACAGATCATTGTCATTAAAATGAGAAAAGAATTTGCGGAACAGATCCAAAAAGTACTGCCGCAGAAATATATCGAGCTTGCGGAGGATGATCCAAAGGTCAGTGTGACATATAAATGCTGCCTGGAAGAAATTCCGGATGAGGATGAAGAAGTCTATCAGAAGCTGCTTCAGATGCATCGTGACGCAAGAGAGAAAGACCTTGAATATCATGTGACAACAGCAGGCTGTCATCATGATGACTTAGTCTTTGAAATGAATGGTGCAAACTTGATCAATACAGCCAGTCAGGGACAGAAGAGAATGGTAATGCTGGCATTTAAAT